>CDYX01001377.1_pt1 | contig 215638 bp, 203 predicted proteins | sample 554871 | NCBI WGS metagenome assembly CDYX01 (sample SAMEA3182061, study PRJEB8094) | gut metagenome | biome: human; feature: gut; material: Stool; isolation source: human stools | place: Canada | collected 2013-01-14 | reverse complement strand
AAAGGAATTGACGGGGGCCCGCACAAGCGGTGGATTATGTGGTTTAATTCGAAGCAACGCGAAGAACCTTACCAGGGCTTGACATCCTACTAACGAAGTAGAGATACATCAGGTGCCCTTCGGGGAAAGTAGAGACAGGTGGTGCATGGTTGTCGTCAGCTCGTGTCGTGAGATGTTGGGTTAAGTCCCGCAACGAGCGCAACCCCTATTGTTAGTTGCTACGCAAGAGCACTCTAGCGAGACTGCCGTTGACAAAACGGAGGAAGGTGGGGACGACGTCAAATCATCATGCCCCTTATGTCCTGGGCTACACACGTAATACAATGGCGGTCAACAGAGGGAGGCAAAGCCGCGAGGCAGAGCAAACCCCCAAAAGCCGTCCCAGTTCGGATCGCAGGCTGCAACCCGCCTGCGTGAAGTCGGAATCGCTAGTAATCGCGGATCAGCATGCCGCGGTGAATACGTTCCCGGGCCTTGTACACACCGCCCGTCACACCATGAGAGTCGGGAACACCCGAAGTCCGTAGCCTAACCGCAAGGAGGGCGCGGCCGAAGGTGGGTTCGATAATTGGGGTGAAGTCGTAACAAGGTAGCCGTATCGGAAGGTGCGGCTGGATCACCTCCTTTCTAAGGAGACCTGGGCAGAGCAAGCTCTGCCTGGAATTCCTGGTCAGCTGGAGCGGAAAAAGAGTTACGTTGTTTAATTTAGAGGGCGTACGCCGGGAGATAGAAGGGGATATAGCTCAGCTGGGAGAGCGCCTGCCTTGCAAGCAGGAGGTCGCCGGTTCGAACCCGACTATCTCCACCAAGAGAATAAAGCGTCACCTCGTCCAAGACGAGGGCCCGTAGCTCAGCTGGCTAGAGCGTACGACTGATAATCGTAAGGTCGGTGGTTCGAGCCCACTCGGGCCCACCAGGCGATTTGCCTTTGGATTTGAAGACCTGATCGAAAGATCGGATCTTCAAATCTGACTGCAAAAGCGGTTGGAAGCTATGCCGGAGACAAGCGGAAGCTTGCGGACGGCGATCTGCACCTTGAAAACTGAACAATGTGACAAAAGCAAGTAAGGCAACAGAGAGGTTTCTCTGTGGAGACACAGAGGAAACAAATTGATTGTGGAACAGCATCCGAAAGGATGCAGGGTGACATACAATTTCGATCTTTGTAAAGCCTGCATAATTCTCAAAGAGAACCAAGAATTCTCTGACAAGTCGCTGTGAGAACAGCGATAGGTCAAGCTGGAAAGAGCGCAAGGGGAATGCCTTGGCATCAGGAGCCGAAGAAGGACGTGACAAGCTGCGAAAAGCCTCGGGGAGGAGCAAATATCCATTGATCCGGGGATATCCGAATGGGGCAACCCGGCTGGACAATATCCAGTCATCCTGCGTTGAACAAAATAGGCGTAGGAAGGGAACCGCCTGAACTGAAACATCTAAGTAGGGCGAGGAAGAGACATCAACCGAGATTCTGCAAGTAGTGGCGAGCGAACGCGGAAGAGGCCAAACCGAGGGATTTATTCCTCGGGGTTGCGGACAGTCATTTAGCGGAAGTTATCTAGGAGAAGGGTCTGGGAAGGCCCGCCACAGAGGGTGAGAGCCCCGTATCCGAAAGAGAAGGCCGTGCGACTGGATCCAGAGTACCGCGGGACACGTGAAACCCCGTGGGAAACAGGGGGGACCACCCTCCAAGCCTAAATACTACCTGATGACCGATAGAGGAGCAGTACCGTGAGGGAAAGGTGAAAAGGACCCCGGGAGGGGAGTGAAAGAGAACCTGAAACCTTGTGCTTACAAGCTGTCAAAGCACGTTAACGTGTGATGGCGTACTTTTTGTAGAACGGTCCGGCGAGTTATAGTAACGAGCGAGCTTAAGGCATTCAGTGCCGGAGGCGAAGCGAGAGCGAGTCTGAATAGGGCGTAAAGTTCGTTGCCATAGACCCGAAACCGGGTGACCTACCCATGAGCAGGTTGAAGTGGGGGTGAAACCCCATGGAGGACCGAACCGACCCCCGTTGCAATGGTGGCGGATGACTTGTGGGTAGCGGTGAAATTCCAATCGAACTCGGAGATAGCTGGTTCTCCCCGAAATAGCTTTAGGGCTAGCGTTATGTTAGATTACCGGAGGTAAAGCACTGAATGGTAGCGGGGCCGATAAGGTTACCAACGCCTATCAAACTAAGAATGCCGGCTAATTGATGCATAGCAGTCAGACAGTGTGAGATAAGTTTCATTGTCAAAAGGGAAACAGCCCAGACCTACAGCTAAGGTCCCAAATAGATGCTAAGTGGAAAACGATGTGGAGTTGCGAAAACAACCAGGATGTTGGCTTAGAAGCAGCCACTCATTAAAAGAGTGCGTAATAGCTCACTGGTCGAGTGACTCTGCGCGGAAAATGTAACGGGGCTAAGCATCTAACCGAAGCTTAGGATTGTCAGCAATGACAGTGGTAGGGGAGCGTTCCATGTGGGGCGAAGTCGTAGCGGAAGCAGCGGTGGACTGCATGGAAGTGAGAATGCCGGAATGAGTAGCGAGAATTATGTGGGAATCATAATGGCCGAAAATCTAAGGTTTCTTGGGGAAGGTTCGTCCGCCCAAGGTAAGCCGGGAGCTAAGGCGAGGCCGAAAGGCGTAGTCGATGCACATACGGTAGAAATTCCGTAGCCACCGAACTTTAAGTCAGAGGGACACTTTTGGATAGCGGAACCCGGGCGTTGGTTGACCCGGGCGAAAGGGAGCGAAATTATAGTAGCGAAGTCCGCGATGCTGAGAGGCGAGAAAAGCTCTGATGTATACTAAGGTGCCCGTACCGCAAACCGACACAGGTAGATGAGGAGAGAATCCTAAGGCCAACGGGAGAAGGGTTGTTAAGGAACTCGGCAAGTTGACCCCGTAACTTCGGAATAAGGGGAGCCTCGAAAGAGGCCGCAGTGAAAAGGCCCAAGCAACTGTTTACCAAAAACACAGGTCTATGCTAAATCGAAAGATGACGTATATGGGCTGACGCCTGCCCGGTGCCGGAAGGTTAAGAGGAGATGTCAGCGCAAGCGAAGCATTGAATTGAAGCCCCGGTAAACGGCGGCCGTAACTATAACGGTCCTAAGGTAGCGAAATTCCTTGTCAGGTAAGTTCTGACCCGCACGAAAGGCGTAATGATTTGGGCACTGTCTCAACAGCCCGCCCGGCGAAATTGTAGTACTGGTGAAGATACCAGTTACCCGCAACTAGACGGAAAGACCCCATGGAGCTTTACTGCAGCTTAATACTGGAATTCGGTAACCCATGTACAGGATAGGTGGGAGGCTTGGAAGCAGGGGCGTCAGCTCTTGTGGAGCCGCCGGTGGGATACCACTCTTGGATTGCTGAATTTCTAACCTGCGGCCGTGAATCCGGTCGGGGGACACTGTTAGGCGGGCAGTTTGACTGGGGCGGTCGCCTCCTAAAGAGTAACGGAGGCGCTCAAAGGTTGGCTCAGCACGGACGGAAATCGTGCAGTGAGTGTAAACGTATAAGCCAGCCTAACTGCGAGACCGACGGGTCGAGCAGTAACGAAAGTTGGAGTTAGTGATCCGGTGGTATGTGAGTGGAAATGCCATCGCTCAACGGATAAAAGCTACCCTGGGGATAACAGGCTGATCTCCCCCAAGCGTCCACAGCGACGGGGAGGTTTGGCACCTCGATGTCGGCTCGTCACATCCTGGGGCTGAATTCGGTCCCAAGGGTTCGGCTGTTCGCCGATTAAAGTGGCACGCGAGCTGGGTTCAGAACGTCGTGAGACAGTTCGGTCCCTATCTGTTGCGGGCGGAAGAGATTTGAAGGGAGCTGTCCTTAGTACGAGAGGACCGGGATGGACGTACCTCTGGTGCACCAGTTGTCCTGCCAAGGGCATAGCTGGGTAGCTAAGTACGGACGAGATAAACGCTGAAAGCATCTAAGCGTGAAACTCCCCCTAAGATGAGATCTCTCACCTCGAAAGAGGGTAAGGGCCCAGGAAGACTACCTGGTAGATAGGCCGGAGGTGGAAGTGCAGTAATGTATGGAGCTGACCGGTACTAATCGCCCGAGGGCTTGACCTACGAGAAAGCAGGCGAGCCTGAAAGCGGCGTCACATTGTTCGGTTTTGAGGGTGCAGGGAAGCATGCTCAAGGGATTTGCACCTTTAGCTCAGTTGGTAGAGCAACTGACTCTTAATCAGTGGGTCCCCGGTTCGAGTCCGTGAAGGTGCACCATGGCCCGTTGGTCAAGTGGTTAAGACAGCGGCCTCTCACGCCGTTAACATCGGTTCGAATCCGGTACGGGTCACCAGACTTTTCAAGGGCGAAAGTTCTTGACAAGGGAAGCGAAATACAATATAATACAGTTTGTTTTCCGGCAAGACCGGATGACATAGAGTTGGTGCTGATTAGGGCGAGGGTCCACCCGTTCCCATTCCGAACACGGCAGTTAAGCTCGTTCCTGCTGACAATACTTGGCTGGCGACGGCCCGGGAAGATAGGTAGCGCCAACACAGGCTCTTGTTTTTAACAAGGGCCTGCCACATTCCTCCATAGCTCAGTCGGTAGAGCACGCGGCTGTTAACCGCGGTGTCGTTGGTTCGAGTCCAACTGGGGGAGCCAAGTATTGCCGCCACTCGGCGTGGCGGCAATACTTCTCTTGAAGGAAATGCCGATACGGGCCTTTAGCTCAGTTGGTTAGAGCAGCTGGCTCATAACCGGCCGGTCCCGGGTTCGAATCCCTGAAGGCCCACCAGAATGGTTGATCGCCTGACGGGAGTGCCGCAAGCGAGATAGGGGTATAGCTCAGCTGGTAGAGCAGCGGTCTCCAAAACCGCGTGCCGAGGGTTCGAATCCTTCTGCCCCTGCCATTGATTATCCCGAAAACCCCGAGAAATCGGGGTTTTTTGTTACTTTTTTGAGGGAACGATTTTTGGGAGACCGCGGATGATGCTCAAATAATGCCCCGAATGTGGTATCTGGCGTCATCCGTTTTTACTGTTTCCGTCTGTTACAGCATCATTTTAGCATCAAAGTTTTGCGCCCCTGACCAGTTATCTGCTGGCCAGGGGAGTTCTTTTTTACGTGCCTCAGAGATCGAATCCTGCCGTGATTCCTGCCAGGCGGGAGGTATCCTTTTTCACGTAGTAGAGTTCTGTGATCTCCGAGGTGGAGTGGCCGAGGAGGTCGGCCACCTGCTGGGGAGAGAGGGAGCGGATGATTCCATCTGGCTGTTTGACCCCGTTGGCCAGATTGGTGGCGAAGGTGTGGCGGAGGGTATGGAGGAGCCCCCGCTGTTCCAGTCCGGCCGCCTCCAGAATGCGGTAGTATCGTTTCCGGAAGTTTACTGGCCGGGTATAACCTCCGTGTTCATCCGAGATGAGAGGGCTGTCCTCTCCGAAGTACCGCTCCGCTCTCAGATCCAGAATAGCATCCACCGCTACCTGATTGAGGGGTACATCCCGCTTGCTGGAGGCCGTTTTCAGTTTGCCGACCTTTACCTCTCTGCCGCTGGTGGATTTGCTCCCCTCCCGCCGGGAGATCTCCTTCACGCCCCTCTGGAGGTGGAGGACGCGGTTCTCCAGATCAACGTCGCTGTTCGGCAGTCTGAGGGCTTCCCCTGTGCGGAGTCTGGTGTTCAGCATCAGCGTATAGGCGGCCGCCTGCTGATAGATGCGCGTCCCGTTTTCCCAGGCCCTGACAGCCTCCGCCTTGAACTTTGCGATCTCCTCCGGGGTGAAGATGGTCACCGTTTCAGAGGTCGGCAGGTCCTCCTTGCCCTGGCTGGCCATGAAGTCTGACTTCTTAATCATGGGCGCCGCAGCCATCGGGTTCTTCGGGATGTACTCCTGCTGGGTCAGATAGCGGAAGTAGTCGGTAAGGATGTTGTAGACCTTCTTGACTGTGGTGTAGGCGTAGCCCTCATTCATCCGGTGATTCAGCAGGGCTTTGATATCTGCCGAGGTGATGTCACCCACCACCCTACCGCCGATGATCAGGTAGATCTGATGCTTGGCAGTGCACTCCAGCCGGTCGTAGGTGCCACGCTCCACGGAGGGGAATTTGAATACCCGGAGCCACCGCCCCATGCTCTCCTCTAGCTTTGCCCTGGACTCATCTGAGGCTGTTAGCTGGCGGTCGAAGTCAGCGAGGTATTCGGTGATCTTCTCCTTGACCTCCTGCTTCATGGTGCCGCAAAAGGACTTTCGCTTTTTCGCTCCCTGCTCGTCCGAGTACCAGACCACGCCGTTCCAGCGGCCGTCTGATCGTTTGAAGATATTTCCGCTTGCCAATAATTTTCACTGCATATTACGGCCGCCCTTTCTCAGCGATATACAATACCACAACCGCAGATGAATAGCCACCTTGAATTAAGACTATTAGTACAATGCTTCTATTTGGGAAGGGCTCCTATTGTTTTATGCGCCGCAACTCCTGAAGGGGGGATCACATTCTACCGATGACCATACCGCACTGGTTCTGCGCTTCCTCATGATCGTCCGCCTTGTGGTCTAAGGCGATGCGCTTCGCCTGAAGCTTCTGCCGTCGCTTCCGGTCGATGTGCAGGTCGGTGCTGGATCGAGGCAGAGAGTGAGCCTTAAAGAACCGGCTCGTGTGGTATGGCAGGCGGGTGACTGTCAGCATCACGGGTACCAGGCGGAGGGTGTTCTGGTGTTCGATGGAGAACTGTACGTACTGGTTGCACTGGGCAACGGAGCGACTGAACCACATCATCGCCTGGGCCTGGTCACGGGGCACTCTCAGCCCCGTCAGATACAGCATGCCCAGCATATACTGAGCATGCTGATTGCCCGTCTCTGCCGATTGTGTGAACTAATCCACCGCACTCCTCCACTGAGATATTCCTTGCCTAGCCGGTAAGCGGCCAAGCGGCTCCTATTCTCCGTTGCCTGCTTCAACCAGTGGATTCCTTCATCCGGATCGCGGACTTCGAGATCGTCAGAGAAAAGCAGTTTTCCCAGAGCGTACTGGGCCTCCGATAATCCCAGCTTTGCTGCCAGGGTAAGCCAGTGCTTTGCCTTCCGGCTATCTAGAATCAGCAGTGTACCACCCCGATAGAGCTGGCCCATCAGATACTGTACGCGGAGATCACCCTGTTCCACCCGCTCGATGAAAGCGGTGATGCTTCGGCTCCGGTCTTCCTGGTATCTCTGCTCCATGATGGCCTTCTTCTCCGGGGAGAGGTAGAAGGCAAATTTCTCTTTTCTGCCCATAAACTGATCCCGTCCGGGGCGTGCCCCCTATTTTCTTCTTGTGGGAGGAGCATTTTGGGGATAATGACCGCAAACGTGATCCCCGCCGACTGTTTTTGACCCCACTTTTGACACACTTGGAACCGCTGTAACTACTTGCATTGCGGGCAGTTGTGACCGGCCGGAGGTGTCACCAGCGACCCCGGCGTTTATCCTGCGTTCCTTTTCGTCCCCCACAAAGCATCTCTAAAAATTGGCTGTTCCGGTAAATCAGTTGACGCTTACACCGCCATTATACGCCAGACTTATCTGTCGTATAATGGCATCAGTTATACAAGGAGAGGTCTTGATCGTGGACTCAAAAGGCACTGATGCTTTGGCCCAGTGGTTCAGAAAAATCTATCATCCATTGGAAATGAAATCTTTTCAAATGCTCCTGGAGTTGCAGCACCGTATATTTGATCCCTAGCTTGCCCATTACAGAGGTCATCATCGCAAGTCAGCGGATGGAATACATCGCATAGATTATTTTCAACTCCCAGTCATTACAGTGGATGGCTTTTGTGATGTGGTCATCGACCTGGACTGCGTAATTGTGAACAGCATTGCGCCAGGAGACTGGTTTAGCTTTCACATATGGCCAGATGGGGGTATACAAATTTGAGGTCTGCGGCGAAGATGGCGATACCGTTTACCATCACCATCCCAATACGGACACCGCACCAGTACAGGCGGCAATTCTCAAAAGTGGAGAAAAAACTTCCGATTCAAGGTTGCTATTGATGGAGATGCTATGTACAAATTTGTAAAGCTACTGCGCCGGAAAGGACTCTTTGTTATCATAATTCCCCACCATCAGATGGAGTCCTTCCTCTCCATCTGGTGGTGAGGAATGCTTTGTCCCCTTTATGGCTATCCCTTTGACAGGGCATTTTCTGCACAAATCGCTCACAGCGTTCCAAAAGTAGTCAGGGGGACGACAGATGCGACTCTCCCCTGCCGGGGGGGCACAGCGGTTCACAGGGGAAAACAGGCGGTGTTTTTCTGTGGGGGGATGCATCTGGTAAGTATCACCCTCTTGATCTCCGCTGTTGGGATGAGCCTTTCTTTGGTTCGATGTATAAGCTCCTGATACAGGAGCACCGCCTCTGTCGCTTAGGGAAGTCTTTCTATTGTTTCATTGCGGCGTAATTCCTGAGTCGATTCCTGGCCGTTTTGTTCTCTGACATAGCATTGGATTCCGACAGCGGACAGGGACGGTTTCCTTCTCTCTGCCTTTCGGCCTCCGGCCGTAAAGTGGGACTAAACTTTTGCCCGGAAATGTAGCCGGCGGATTGCCGGACGGGATGCTTGCTCTTGTGGGGGTTCTCTTTTCTCACAGTTCTTTTTTATCGGATTTCTGGAAGTGAATCCTCCGGTACTGGAGCGGACTGATGTCGGTGGCCTTTTTGAAGACCTTGGTAAAGTAGGCCTGATTGTTGAATCCGGTTTGTTCCGCCACATTCAGGATGGGGAGGTTGGTGGAGGCCAGCAGACGCTTGGCATTTTCGATGCGGATATGTTCCACATAGTTACCAAAGGTCAGCCCTACTTCCTTTTTAAAGAGCTGGCAGAAGTAGGAGCGATTTATGAAAATATGCTCAACCACGCCGTCCAGGGAGATTTTTTCAGCATAGTGCTCATCCACATAGGCCAGGGCGCTACGGATAGCGGGGGACAAGTCCAGCTTCCGCTGGTTCAGCGTCAGCAAAAACGTCTTCAAAAAGGTGTTGATGCCTCGCTCCAAGCCCTCTTTGGTTTCGGCATGGGTGACATCTACCAGAAGGGGGTGCAGGCCTTCCGGTTGGCTCCCGATCCCTTGTTCCTGACTCTGCCCGTGAAACGAGGTGAACAGATTCATCAGGACCAGCAGATGCGCCCGCAGGATGTCCGGGGACAGGTGGAGCCAGTGTGCCTCGCTGAGGAAGTTCTTCAGGTCAGAGGCCGCCTCCTGAGGATGATTGGCCTCCAAGAAACGCTGAATTTTGCCCTTCCACAGGGTGAAGCCGGGCATGGAATCCGCGCATTCCACATTGGCTCCGTAATATTGATAGCGTTGGCCAGCCTTTCCAACCTCATCTAGACACTTCCGCAGGTCTTCCTCCTGGCGGCAGAACTGATAGAAGTGAAATCGGATGGGAAGGTCCAAATACTTTTGAAAATTATTTTCAATAAGGCTGATGAGCTTGATGGCCTCCATCTGCTGAAACTCCGTGACAGAGTCAGAGCAACCGTAGAACAGCAGACAGTTCTCCGCTCGGTAAGGGATGGCCATACCATGCAGATTCTCAGAAAAGAGGGTCTTGGTGCAGATATCTGCGGCTTCAAAAATAGGAACATCCCCATCAGATTTGTCCTGTAGGTGCAGAAAGAGGAGCGCCGTGGTCGGCGCATCGGCAGGAAGGTTCAGCATTTCCAGCAATGCGTTCTGAGAGAGCTGCCCAGCCAGAAAATCCGTGACGGCCTTCTGTGCCCCGGAGATGGTGCGGAAATCCGGAAAGATTCCCTTGGCCAGGCTGTGCTCTACCTGAAAGTCGTTTTGCACCTTGTCCAGCAGCTGGGACAGGTCCTTGACGGTCATCTCCGCCTTTAGGATATAGTCTAGTGCACCATACTGCAGGGCCACCTTGACAAAGGAGAAATCATCATAGGAGCTGAGCACGGCAGTCCGGATCTCCGGATCCGATTCCTTCAGCTTCTGGATCAGATGTAGACCGTCCATCCGGGGCATCTTGATGTCTGTGATGACCAGTTCCACAGGCATCTTCTGGCATACCTCCAGGGCCTCCAGGCCGTCGCTGGCCTCATAGATCTGAAGCTGGTAGTCCGAGAGGCTGGAGAGCAGCATGGACAGCCAGTTCCGCAGCATGGTGTCGTCCTCAACGATCAGAATCTTCATAGGGCTTGCAATCTTCCTCCTCTTTCAATTTCGGGAGATGGATATGGACCTCCGTGCCGGTGCCCGGAACACTGGTGATATAGGCCCCATAGTGTTTGCCGAAATAGAGCTGGATGCGTTCGTTGACATTGGAAAGTCCGATGCCGGTGGAGATGGGCGAGGTTTTGGGTGCGGTCTGCCCCGGGTCAAACCCAACGCCGTTGTCACGGATGTACAGGTCCACACAATCCTCGCCGCACCGGCCCGTGATTTGAAGCAGGCAGTTTGCGGCCTTTGGCTTTAGTCCATGAAAAATCGCATTTTCCACAATGGGCTGGAGGAGCAGTTTGATGGTGTAGCATCTGCGGACTTCTGCCGTCACGTCGATCTCCACGGCAAAGGGATGTGCAAAGGTGTACTGCTGGATCCGAATATAGTCATCCAGCAACCGCAGCTCCATGTCGATGGTGACGAAACGCTGGGAGTTGGAGAGGGCATTTTTCATCAGGTGGATTAGGGAGACCACGATGTTATCTGCCCGTTCCTTGTCTCCGGAGAAGATCATGAAGCGCAGAGAGGCCAGGGTATTGTAGAGAAAATGGGGGTTAATTTGGCTCTGCAGGGCCTTGATCTCTGCGCTCCGCTTGGCTTCACTCTCCTCCACCAGCCGCTGCATCAAAAGATTGATGCTGTCCTGCATCAGATTAAAGTGAGCAGTCAACTGTCCGATCTCATTGTTGGCCGTGATAGGCAGATGGGAGTCCAAATTTCCCTTCTGCACCTCATCCATCTGCTCCCGAAGAGTTTTGATGGGAGAGATATAATGCCGGACCACCAGCGTCGTCAGGATCACGCTGACCACCAGACACACCGCCATCAGCACCAAGTATTGGAAATGTCTGCTTTCAAAGGGATGGAGAATGCTGGCGGTGTCATGGCAGTACACCAGCTTCCACTGGGGGGAGCCGATGGTATAGTAGGTGATGAGTCCTACCTGCTCCAGCCCAGCTGGGCAGAACGACCCGGAGTAGGACAGCAGCTGAGGCTGAACATCCTCCGGGAAGGAGCGGACCTGCAGATTGTCGATGCTGGAGACGATCTGCATATCCCGCCCTAGAATAAACAAGCTCTGCTGATTACTGACATAGTTGCTATAGATCCGTTCGATCTCTAGCTCGGAGATCATGAGGATCAATGTCCCTGCATCGGACCAGTCCTGCCGGTCATGGAGCTTGCGGACCAGATAGATGTTGGGATATCCGTTGGTGGAGAACAGCGAATCCAAATAGGAGTCCTTTACCCACAGCTGACGGGTCTGTGTCGTGGCGAACAGCGTGCTGTACCAGTCTCGCTGGGAAAGGTTCAAATGAAAATTTTGGGAGCCGAACAGCGCATTGCCGAAGGAGGTGCCGTCCTCAGCCACTACAAGTACGGAGAAGGAACGGCCGGACATACCGGTGTTGTAGTGGTTTGAGATGTCATAGATTAGGGGTCGGACCTGGGTGGCGGTGATCCGGCCGTCCCGATAATCCAGAAGCGCGGCGTTCAGCGAATCATCCAGATAGAAAAGGTTGGAGATGGCGGCATAGCTTTTCAGCTCGGAATTGATCTGATTGGCAATCTGGACCGTGGAGTCAAAGCTGCCGTCGACCAGCTCTTCCCGGGTCATGGCGCTTTGCTGCCGCAGCGTGAAGAGTGTAAAGACCAGCGTAGGGAAGGAGATCAGGAGAATGATAACAGTCAGTTGCGACGCCAGGCTGGAGGTGAACCGCGGTAGATATTGAAAAATTGCTGGGAATTTTTTCCGCACATTCATTTTCAACTCTCCTTTCGAAGCAAAATGGCTCTGACGTCTATTATAAAAAAGCAACGTTTTACGGTAAATAGAGAAAGAGAAAATCCAGAGCGAAAAGCTACGATTTTCATAAAAAGCTAAAAATTTAACAAAATCAAACAACAAATTGTGAAGAAAAAAACGAAAAAAATGACGAAAAAAAGAAAGATAGACGTATAAACAGTTGTGCAATATTAGTAAAATAATATTGCCGGAACGATACAAGGAAAAGAAGATGATGAAAAAGGAGGAACTCACATGAAAAAAATGCTATCTATGCTTCTGGCACTGATACTGGTATTCTCCCTGGTGGGATGCAGCGGCTCTTCCGGTGACAGCGGCACCGCAGACACGGGTGGTGACAGCAGCGCGGCCGAGGAGAGCGACGTGATCAAGATCGGCCTGTACACCCCGCTGACGGGTACCTCCGCTTTGGTGGGCACCCAGGAGCAGATGGGCGTGGACCTGGCGGTCAAGCAGCTGAACGAGGCCGGCGGCGTCAACGGCAAGCAGTTCAGCGTCATTGCTTATGATGACCAATTCAACGCTGAAACCGCAGTAAAGGTGGTTACCCGCCTGACCCAGACCGACAATGTGGACGCCATCATAGGCTCTATGAGCAGCGCCAACATTCTGGCCACGGCGGATATCGTGGAGCAGGCCCAAGTCTTGGAGATTGGCTGCGGCACCAGTCCCACTTGGACCAACGCTGGCTATGAGTATGTCTTCCGCGGCACCCAGAACGCCGCCTCTTTCAACACGGGCATTGTGGAGCTGATGACCAGGATGGGCGTCACCCGCCTTGGAACCATGGTCAGCTCTACAGAGTACGCCACCACCGGATGGGCAGAAGTCAAAGAGCAACTGGCGGATACAGATATTGAAATCGTTCTGGAGACCGACTATATGGCCGGCGATACCGACTTTACCGGTCAGATCACACGCCTTTTAAACGCGGACCTGGACGGCATCCTGCTGTACGGCGCCACAGAGGATTACGGTATTGAGTGCAAGCAGCTCCGGCAGCTGGGTTATGAGGGCTACATCTACGGCTCCGAGACCTTTGCCGCCACCGATGTGCGGGAAGTGGCCAGCGATGCCGCCAATGGCGTGCTGTTTGCCTGCGGCTATGTGATCCCCGATGCCATCGAGGACGCAGCCACCGAGGAGGAGAAGGCCTTCCTGGAGGCGTTCGTGGAGGAGTACGGCGAGATGCCTGTCTCCGATACCGCCTACCGCGGCTATGACTCCATGATGCTGCTGGCTAAGGTTTTTGAGACGGCTGAGTCCATGGAGGGACCTGATCTGCGGGAAGCTCTGCTGAATGTGGACTATACCGGCATTGGCGGAAAGTTTGATTACTCCGACGGCAGAGGCGACGGCTTGGAGGGCTGTAACCTGTACGCCATTGTGGACGGCAAAAACGTGCCCTTTGAGACATTCCTAGCAGATCTTAACAATCAATAAGAGGTGAACAGGGTGCGCCCGCCGCCGTATGGGAAGCGTGTACGCGGCGGGCGCTCTTTTCCGCAATCACGGAAAAAGGAGGACTCACGATACATGATTGTGAACTTGATTATCGGCTCTCTGATGATCGGCAGCGTCTATGGAATGCTGGCTCTGGGCTACAGCCTGATTTATTCCGCATCCGGCCTGATGACCTTTACACAGGGACAACTCCTGATGTTGGGGGCGTTTCTGGGCCTACAATTTTATAAGAATATGGGGATGCCCTTCATAGTGGCATTTTTGCTGACCGTGGTGATCATGTTCCTCCTGGGGCTGGCTCTGGAGAAATTCCTGATCCGGCTCCTGTTGAACAAGGGTGCTACGTCCATTTACATCGTGCTCTCCACCATCGGCGTCTCCATTATCCTGCCCAATCTGGCTCAGGCGATCTGGGGCAGCCAGACCCAGCAGATGCCGTCCATCTTCTCTACCACCACTGTGGAGATCTTCGGCGCCCATGTGCAGCCGGAGTCCATTCTGGTGATGGTGGTGGGCTTTGCAGCCATGATCCTGCTACACTTGTTTATGACTAAGTCCCGCTTCGGCATCTCCATGCGGGCGGCCGCCATGGATCCCCTGGCCGCCAGCTCACTAGGCATCAACGTCAGCAGGACGACGGGACTCACCTGGGCCATTGCCGCGGCGCTGGCCGGCGGCATCGGGGCGCTGATGGGGCCGGTCTACGGCGTCAGCACCACTATGGGCGACATCATCGGCAACAAGGGCTTTGCTGGCGCGGTCATCGGCGGCTACGGCAATATGTACGGCGCCATCGTGGGCTCGCTGCTGCTAGGATTCATCGAGACCTTTGTGGCAGGCTATCTCACAACGACCTACAAGGACTTTGTCTCCTTCTTCCTGCTGATCATTGTCATGATCTTCCTGCCGAGGGGACTCTTCAAGGCAAAGGTCTATGACTCTGACTGATCCGGCGGGGCGACTTTTGAGAAGAGGAGGATGCACTTCTATGCAGCAAACCCAAAAGAAAAAAATCCTGACGGCCGTGGTCTGCCTGGTCCTGCTAGCCGCGGCGCTGATGGCCCTGAGAAACCAGCAGTACATACTGACCCTACTGAATTTCGTGTGTATGTATATGATCTCCGTGTCCGGCCTGGATGTCCTATTCGGTTACTCTGGACAGATCTCTCTGGGACACGCGGCGTTCTATGCCGCAGGGGCTTACACGACGGCGCTGATGACCACCAAGCTGGGGCTCTCTGTCTGGCTGACCATCCCGGCGGCCTGTGTGGTCTCTTTGATCCTGGGCATCGTTGTGGCGTTGCCGGCTTCTAAGCTGATTCACCACTTTCTGGCACTGCTGACCATCTCTGTGGGTCAGTTAGTCTACATCGTGCTGTCCCGGGCGGAGTTTACTAACGCCATGGCTGGTGTCAGCCGGATCCCGGATATCAGCATTTTCGGCTTTGAACTGGACAACAACTTCCGGTTTCTTATCTTCATGATCGTGATGGTGGCGCTGTTCCTGGTCATCAAGCAGCGGATCATAAACTCCCGGGTGGGGCGTGCGTTCCTGGCTATCCGGGAGAATCCGGTGGCGGCGGGTGGCATCGGCATCAATGTTCAGAAGTACAAGGTAATGGCTTTTGCCATCAGCGCTGTGTTTACGGGGTTTGCCGGCGCCATGTACGCGCATTTCGTGGGCTTTATCAGCCCGGAGACCTTCAATACCTCCCAGTCAGTCATGTTCATGACCATGCTGCTCTTCGGCGGGATGGGCAATTTCGCCGGGCCCCTGATCGGTGCGGCGGTGATCTCCGTCCTCAACGAAAGCCTGCAGGTGCTGGGCAGCTACCGGATGCTGGTGTACGGTGCCTTCATTCTGGTGGTACTATTGTTCCTGCCCCGGGGCATCTCCGGCATCATCGACATTATCCGGGAACTGCTACACCGAAGAAAGGGGGGGAACCATGCTGACGCTGCATGAGGCGACCATCCGCTTCGGCGGACTGACGGCTGTGGACCACGTGGGCTTCACGGTGGAAAAGGGGCAGATCTTTGGCGTCATCGGCCCTAACGGCGCGGGAAAAACGACGCTATTCAATCTAGTCAGCGGCGTACATAAGCTGAGTTCTGGCTCGATCACTTTCAACGGCAGGGAGCTAGGAAAGATGGAGCCGTATCAGATCGCCCAGGCGGGGATCGCTCGGACCTATCAGAATATCAACCTGTTCAGCAACCTGACGGTTCTGGAGAATGTCAAAAGCGGCCGCCATATCAAATCCAAAAGCGGCCTGACGGCGGCAATCTTCCGCACGCCCGCCCAGAAGAAAGAGGAGGCGGCCATCCATGAAAAATGTATGGAGCTGCTGACGTTCATGGGCTTGGAGAAAAAAGCGGACCTGCTGGCCAAGAATCTCTCCTACGGAGAGCAGAGGCGCCTGGAGATCGCCCGGGCGCTGGCCAGTGAACCGCAGCTTCTACTGCTGGACGAGCCGGCCGCCGGTATGAATTCCACCGAGAAGGTGGAACTGACGGAAATGATCCGGAAGATCCGGGACGCGGGGATCACCATCCTGCTGGTGGAGCATGATATGAAGCTGGTGATGCGGGTCACGGACCGGATTGCGGTGCTGAACTTCGGCAAGATGATCGCCTTGGATGAACCGGAGGCAATACAAAATAACCCCGAAGTCATCGCGGCTTATCTGGGAGGTGGAATTAATGCCTAAAAAAATGCTGGAACTGGTGGACTACCACTTTTATTACGGACAGATCCACGCCATTAAGGGCATTTCCCTGCACGTGGACAAGGGGGAGATCGTCTCCCTCATCGGCGGCAACGGCGCTGGAAAAACTACGACCCTCCGCTCCATCTCTGGACTGCTGGGCAAGGGCGGTTCCGGTGAGATCCGCTTCATGGGGCAGAACATCGAGAAGATGAAGAGCCATCAGATCTCCAAGCAGGGGATTGCCCAGTGCCTGGAGGGGCGTCACGTGTTTGCACAGCTGAGCGTGGCGGAGAATCTGATGATGGGAGCGTTCTTGCGGCCCGCCGCAAAAGAGAGCCAGCGGGATCTGGAATACGTATACAGCCTGTTCCCACGGTTGAAAGAGCGGGAAAGGCAACTGGCGGGCACGCTGTCCGGCGGCGAGCAGCAGATGCTGGCCGTGGGACGGGCGCTGATGCAGCATCCGCAGCTTCTGATGATGGACGAGCCCTCTCTGGGTCTAGCCCCGCGGGTGATCAGCGATATCTTCCAGACGATCCAAAAGATCAACCAGGATGGTATGACCATCTTGCTGGTGGAACAGAACTCCAACGCCGCCCTCCAGATCGCCCACCGGGGCTATGTCATGGAGACCGGCAGCATCGTGCTGGAGGGCTCCGCAGAGGAACTGCGTAGCAATGGTGAGATCCAGAAGAGCTATTTGGGACAAGAGTGAGGAGGACTTGCAGTGGACAGGTTGAAATATGCCATCAGCATTACAGATGAACCCGTGGGCGTGAATACGCCCGTCATGCTCCATGGCACCTTCGGCAAGTGCTTCCGGGCGGCGGCGGACTGCGGCTATGACGGCGTGGAGCTGCAGATCAAGGACCCGGCCACCCGGAATGTGAAAGCACTTCTGGAACTGATGAAGACATATCACTTGGCAATCCCTGCCATTACCACCGGCATGGAGTATTTTGGAAATGGATTGAGCATGATCTCCGATGATCCCGACATTCAGAGAAAAGCGGTGGACCGGCTGATCGAGTACATGCATCTGGCGGCAGAAGTGGGCGGCATGGTGCTCTTTGGCTCCATGCGGGGCGTTATTGATGACTTTTCCCGCTATGATGAGCTGGAGGCGCGTCTAATCAAAAACTTGCAGAAGGTCCAGGTGGAGGCAGAGCACCGGGGCGTGGATGTGGTGTTTGAACCCATCAATCTCTACGTCATCAATTACATCAACAGTCTGGACGAGGGCGCGGCCTTTGTGCGGAAGATGGACTCCAGCCGGTTTTGGCTGATGATCGACACCCACCATATGCGCATCCACGACGGAGATATGTATGAGGCGATTTTGCGGAACAAGGACCTGATCCGCTATGTCCATTACTCGGATGGCAATCGCTTTTATCCCGGCGGCGGAAACATCGATTTCCTTTCCTGCACAAAAGCACTGCTGAAAACGGGATATGACGGATGGGTGACCATGGAGTGTTTGGCGTTGGATGACGGTGTCCGCTGTGCTAAACGGGCGCTGGAATACAGCCAGGGCCTGGAGGCAGCATGTCGGGCGGTCTTGTGACCATTGTCCGTTCCTCAGCATGGATTTTTTAAGAAGCGCCTGGAAATAGGCAAAAAACAGAAGGATCATAAATCGCGAGGGCCGTCCGCTTTCCAAGAAGCGGACGGCCCTCCCGGCACATAATCGAATCAGGACGTTCCCGCCGGCTCCCCAGCGTGCGGCAGCCGCCGCGTCGGGTGAGGCGGTAGACGGGATACAGCACCGCCGACAATTCGGCGAGCACGGCGGCAGGCGGCCGTGCCAGCAAACTCGCCAGAGGTAAAAGACGGTTTAACAGATTTCACGAACTCACGCAAGCCGGGACGATCGCACGGATATGGGGCAGAGGGTACCGCCGGCCTCTGACTCGCGACCACTCAGCCAGACGGCACCCCAGGCCCCAGCCAACAAACGCATTGTTACTGGCGGCTGTGCACGGGATTTGGATATTCCAGAGATATCCTGTGGGGGACCATTTAGAAGGGCCGTGCGGGCAAAAAGCTGGACCGGAAAGGGGTAAGAATGTGCACATGCGAGGAGAATGACGAGGCGGGTTCAGTCGCGGCCGAACTTCTTGAACTCGTGGCGGCGCTGGATGATGAAATAAATTGTGGAAAGACCTTTTATTTTCAGATTCCGTATGGTATTACTCAACACAAGAGATGTACAAGGACAGTGATGGTATGGCACGGTTTGCGCTTCATGTTTGGAATGGGGATCTTGTGAAGGTACCGGTCATGATGTCCAGGGTTGCCAGACAGGACCTGGAGACCACGGTGAAGTCCCAATGACAGACCGATTGGACAAGCGAGTATATCGTGACAAGCTAGCTTACGGTGTATGCGCACAAGACTGGGGAGGGCGAACTAGTGGCCCTGGGCGCTTATGAGGTCTAGGAGGACGTCTTGGCAGTCCATATCATCTATATGGAGGGGCAGACGAGAGCAGTCCGACCTGCACCGCTGTCCCCAGGTATCGCGGCATCGGGTGGGCAATGGTGGCCTACGGCATCAAGCTGTCCGTGGAGGCCCGGTTTAACGGAGATGTGACACTGGATGCCAAGACTTCAGAGTTTGCACGGCACTACGAGCGGGAACTGGCAAAGCAGGAACTCCGGGCACAGCTAATCCGGGGCTTTTTTGACAGCAAGGTTTCCCCCTGAACTGTGCGGCAGAAGTGGCGTACAACATCAAAAGCAGAAGGATTCGAACCCGCGGCACGTGGTTTTGGAGTGGCTGTGGAAGTCTGCACGCTTAAAGCTTCCTTACTGTCCCAGACACTAGCCAACTCGCAATAGTTCGTCCTTTACATTTCTGATGCTTTATTGATGCTGTCATCCTTTCGAGCAATGCACCTGCCGCGCAGAACGATAGAGATGTCTATACTCTGCACCATAGCTTTTGTCAATCCTCTTTTTCTGCTTTTGAAGTATTTTTTTGTCCTGATTTTACCCGCACCCAGTAAATATCGACTTCGCAACCCCGGCTTCCTATGAATGGAGGCCGGGGGTTCCCTTTCCGGCTTCTCTCGTCATCCATCCGGTTAGAGAATAACAACTCTTTTGCAACGAAAACCAGATCAAAATTTGCAGGGCAATTAAACAATAGAGGGGCCTTCCCAAACAGGGGGTATTGCAATCAAATTTTGGCATGCTAAATTAAAGAACTGAGAAAACTTTTTTGTGTAATTTCCGCTTATTTTTAGCCTTATCCTCTCGATTCCATCTCCTTTCAAGCCATCTTTGACTGCGTGATTTCCAAGTGCTCCAGCGCCGTCTGTGGCTGGTTATGTTGTCAACAAGCGGGGCTGTTGGTGAATCCAACGGCCTCGTCACTATTTTATGGCTTGCAGGGATTGTAAAGGATATTTCCATCACAGAACCACTGCAAGGTGTGCTATGCCATAAACAAGGATAGGGGTTCCTAATCAAACCTTATTTCTTTGAAAGAGCAAATCGGGAACCCGCTCCACGTTCATCCGATTTTCTACGTATTAGATCAAATTTTCCTCTCGACTTTCCGACCATCTTCCAGTATGGTTTGTTTGCCAGTCACAACGAGCAGAGAGGAAGCAAATATGCTGCAAAAAACAATTAAAAGTCAAATCATGAACCAAGTGCATGATTTCCCTCTACCGGTGGGCAACCTATCCATACGGCAAGCGGAACGGGATCGTAAAAGCCCACAGCGGGATTTGCCGCTGTGGGCTTTGCTATACCCGTACAATAGCTGTAAGGAAAATTGAGGAGGGATCCCATGAACGAACACAAATCAATATCGGAACACATTCAGGCGTATGCAAACAACCTCCGCTTGGAGGAAAAAAGCGCGGCGACCATTGAAAAATATCTCCGGGACATTCGTGGCTTCGCCCGCTGGCTGGGCGGGCGGGAGATCACCAAGGAGCAAACAGCGGCGTGGAAAGCCTATCTGGTGGAGCAGGGCTACGCCCCCGCCAGCGTCAACGCCATGCTCTCCGCCCTGAACGGCCTGCTGGACTTTCTGGGACTTGCGGACTGCCGGGTGAAATTTCTCAAGCTCCAGCGGAGAATGTTCCGGGATGACAGCCGGGACCTGACACGAAGCGACTACGACGCCCTCACCGCCGCAGCAAAATCTCAGGGCAAGGAGCGTCTGGCCCTGCTGATGGAGACCATCTGTGCCACCGGCATCCGCGTATCCGAGGTGCGGTATATCACGGTGGAAGCCGCCAAAGCGGGGCGGACGGAGATCGCCCTGAAAGGCAAGATCCGCACCATCCTTCTCCCTAATAAGCTGTGTCGCAAGCTGCTGAAGTACGCCAAACAGCAGAAGACCGCCTCCGGCGAGATCTTTCTCACCAGAAACGGGACGCCCCTCAGCCGCCGGCAGATCTGGGCGGAGATGAAGGGGGTGTGCAAATATGTAGGGGTGGAGCCGTCCAAGGTCTTTCCCCACAACCTGCGGCATCTGTTCGCCACAGCCTTTTACCGGGCCAGCCGGGACATCGTGAAGTTGGCGGATGTGCTGGGACACAGCAGCATCGAGACTACCCGCATCTACCTCCTGACCTCTGGGGCGGAGCACCAGCGGCAGCTGGATCGGCTGGGGCTGGTTTCGTAATCACAGAATTCACATTCTGACAAGATCATATGGGTGTCTGGGTTATAGAAGTACATATTATAAGGTGATTTTACCATAGCATTTCCAGAAGTGCAAGCATCCCCCACATATTTGCGCATAAAAATATAAGCCACAAAAAGAACTGCTTTTGTGGCCTGCTTCACTGCGGCTTTCTACCTGCTCTTCGGGCAATAGAAAGCCGTTTTTTGTTCGCTTTGAGTTTATCCGCCCATCATGAATAAGCAAAAGGGAAGTGGAATGTGAATTCTGTGGTGAAGGGGGGATGAATCTTACGCACATCTCTCTATGACTACTGCATGGAGCGGAACGAACTGGCCCTGCTGACCCAATGGCACCCGATTAAAAATGGACCGCTGACGCCAAGGGACGTGTCCTACGGAAGCAGACAGAAGATCTGGTGGCTTTGCCCCAAGGGACACGCGTGGCAGGCGGCGGTCTATACCCGTACCAAGGGCAGCGGCTGTCCCTACTGCGCCGGAAAGCAGGCGTGGCCGGGGGAAAACGATCTGGCCTCCCAGCGGCCGGACCTGCTGGAACAATGGCACCCTACCAAAAACCTGCCCATAATACCGGAGCGCGTCACCGTGGGGAGCCACTTCAAGGCATGGTGGGTCTGCGAACAGGGCCACCAGTGGCAGGCCATCGTTAAATCCCGCACGCTGGGCGGTTGCGGCTGTCCCGTCTGTGCTGACCGGGTCCTGCTGCAAGGGATCAACGACCTTGCCACCACCCACCCGGAGCTGGCGAAGCAGTGGCATCCTACGAAAAACAGTGATCTGACGCCCCGGAACGTGGTAGCCGGAAACTCCCGCAAGGTCTGGTGGCTGTGTACCAAAGGGCACGTATGGCAGGCAAAGATCAGCTCCCGGACCTCCGGCGGGGCGGGCTGCCCTGTCTGCGCGGGGAAGCTGGTAATCGCCGGAGAAAACGATTTGGAAAGTCAGTTCCCTGCTATCGCCGCCCAGTGGGATATGGAGAAGAACGGGAGCCTGACACCGGACGCTATCTCCCCGTACAGCAACCGCCGGGTGTGGTGGCGGGATGCACTGGGCCATGCGTGGCAGGCGTCCGTGGCTGCCCGTACTCAGCACGGCAGTGGGTGCCCTTACTGCACAGGGCATCAGGCCCTGCCCGGCTTCAACGATCTAAAGACGCTGGCCCCAGAGGTGGCCGCCCAGTGGCACCCCGCTCTCAACGGCGCCCTCACCCCGGAGCAGGTGACGGCGGGGAGCCATAAAACGGCGTGGTGGGAGTGTCCCAGCGGGCATATCTGGAAAGCCATCGTTTATTCCAGAGCGGGGCCGCAGAAATGTGGCTGCCCCGTCTGCGCCGGGAAAGTCCGTCCAGAGCGGCAGGAGTGCTACCGGCGGATGCTGGCGGAGATGGAATAAAAAACAGGGCCGGTCAGCCAACTCCCGGCCCGGAACAAAAACACAATAGGAGGAATGAGAAGTGAAAAAACGGATCTTAGCAATTCTGATGATGCTCTGTCTGCTCACGGGGCTACTACCTACTGCGGCGCTGGCCACAGGCCCAGACCCCGCCCCGGTCGCTGCGGACAAGACCACCTACACCGACTGGGAGGACCTGTTCGGCGTAGGCGAAAACGCATACCTGACCACCAAGGACATCGGACGCATTTGGACGGACAAGTCTGTGTCCACGGAGGATATTACATTGCCCGGCACCCCCGTAGATGGACTGGATGCCAACACAGTGAAGAAAGATGCTGACGCCGACTTTCTGGTGGCCCTGTCCGGCCTGGGCTCGGCGGCCACCATCGTGGATACCTCCACTGTCCCCATCGACACCGTACTGATTCTGGATATGTCTCCGAAAATGGGAGACCCGGATACGAAAGCGCAAGCCATGCTGACCGCGACAGAGTCCGCCATCCGCACCCTGATGGCCGCAAATCCTAACAACCGGGTCGCGGTGATCGGATATTCCGACCACGCCTCTGTGCTGCTGCCTCTGGATCACTATCAGAATGGGACGCAAACTGCCTATTTTGATTATGCTCCAAATTCAGGAACCGGCGGCAGAGTAACCGCTTGCGGGATCAACAGCAATGCAAATTCCGTTGAGAGTACATTTGATATCGATCGGCGGAATTCCGGCACCGACAAATACACCCAGTCCGGTATTTATCTGGGCGCACAGGAGCTGCTCAATGCCGACACCACCGTGAGGGTGGGCGGGACCCAGGTCGACCGGGCACCCCAGATCATCCTGCTCTCTGAGGGCGAGCCGAAGGACGGCGATACCCGGGTGACCGCTCCCCCGACGGATACCAGTAATAATATCGAAAAATATGTATTTGGAGATGGTGCGGGTAGTGATGAATCCCGCCACGCCCAGTCTTTCGCCATGATGATGACTGCCGCCTATGTAAAGGACCTGGTCGCCGATCACTATACCCACAAGGGGGCATTTATCACCATCGGCGTAGATCCGGCCACCGCAGACGCCCCCGACCTGGCCCGGCTCTGTCTGAACCCGAAGGAGCAGCTATCCTCCAATCCGCACGCCAACGATTTTAACGCTTATTTCAGCACCTACAAGCAGAACAACAGCGTTGAAATTATGAGATATGGCGAAGGGTTGAGCCGCGCTGACTATGTCACCTTCTCAGGCTTCCCGGCCTCCGTCACCAGCCTCGCCTACAATGACGCGTACTACGAGGTAACGGACGTAGACAACGCAGACGCCTGGAAGAAAATCTTTGATGAGATCGCAAACGACATTGCCACTCAGGCCCCCACCTCTCCCACTGAGACCCCTGAGGGCGCGGAGGGCACCGGTGGTAAGAACGGCTTCATCACCTTTACCGATGAACTGGGTACCTATATGAAGGTGGTGGGCACCCCCACCGTGCTCTATGCCGGCCAGGCGTTCAAGGCCACAACAAACGACAACGGTGCTACCTACACCTTTACCGGCACCGTGGAGGGCAACGAGATCTACGGAGAGGCCGACTTGGCCGATCTGCAGCTGACCGTCACAACAGACGGGGACACCCAGATCCTCACCTGGAAGGTCCCGGCCAGCCTGATCCCCCTGCGCACCGTCACCGCCAAGAGCACCACCGACGCTCTGGGTGAGACCACCCACACCATCCAGCAGACCCGTGAGGCCTACCCCATCCGCCTGTTCTACTCGGTGGACCGGGATGATGCTGTCACATTTGATCAGAACGACAACGACTACCTGATCGCCCACTCCAAAGACGGCACCACCAGCTTCTACAGCAACGCCTGGGATGCCGCCGGCACCGGTGACACTCAGTACGGCACCGCCACCGCCGTCTTTACCCCCGCCGATTCCAACGCCTTCTACCACTACACCGAGGATACCCCCCTGTATGTGCTGGTGGACAATGTTTCAGGCGGCAACCAGCATCTTTTGACGGATGCTCAGGCAAAAGATCATTTGGATCAGCTCTCCGTCATATCCCCAGAGGAGATCACAACAAGCGGCGGCGTGTCAATCGATGGCACAGTCTACAACATCGTGCGCGCCACGAGTGCGCATACAGGCCGCGGCGCCGCCTTCTTCTATGAACACCGGTATTATCAAGCGAAAAACACAGGGGACGAGGGCGAACTTGAGGCCGACCTGCTCACCGATTACCATCTGGTGCTTAATCCCCAGGCGCTCATCGGTCACACAGATGGAGACGCCGGCGGCCTATACATTAAAGCAGGCTCCGCCAAGCTGAGCCGTGTGTCCGACGGCACTGCCGCCAAGACCGACAATGTAACTAGCACCGCTGCCCACTACCGCCATCCGGTCTATACTGTGGACGATACCACGGTCACCGTCTACCTGGGCAACAACGGCCTGCGCACCGAAGCGACCCCCACCGGGACGCTGACGGTCAAGGTAACAGAGGACATAACCAACGCAGACCCAGATCAGGAATTTACCTATACCCTCGGCCTGTACAACGCCAGTTCCAGCGACGTAGGCACTGTGGATCCGCTGGAAGGAGATTATTCCATCACGATCGATTCCAACAGTGGTAATAGTATCCGGAACGGCGGAACCTTCAAGCTGAAGGCCGGGCAGACAGCTACCATCTCCGGCCTGCCTGTGGGCACGGCCTATCAGATCACGGAGGCATCTCCCGCAGGGTACACCCCCTCCTACACCAACGGCGACAGCGAATTTGCCGATCAATCTCACGGCCTGATCCGGTATGTTCAGGGGCAGACTGTCCCCCAAGCCTCCCTGACCATCACTTATGCCTATGATCCTGCAGCGAGCAGTTATACACTCTCTTATCATGCAAACGCGGAGCGTTGGGGGCAGGCCGCTAATATCCCCGGCGACGCGACTGTTACCGGCGGCGAGATCACGCTTTCCTCTATGATCCCCACCATTACGCTGAATGAAGCGGGCAAAAAAGCCGTTTTTATAGGTTGGACCGAGACAGCCGTAGACAAAATCTACGGTGTGGAGGACACGCTCGACCCAAGCATGGTTTACAGCGCTGGCAGCCAATACACGATCTCCCAAAATACCACCCTGCATGCTGTCTGGGGCTACGACACCGACAATGATGGGACAGCGGATGTCAACGAGACCAAGCGCACCGTGACCTATAACGCCAACGGTGGCATGTTCGGTAGTGATCCTTCCACCGGAACAACCAAAACCGAGAGGGTCCCGGCGCAGCCCAACTACAAGCTGAATACCACCGCCGCGTTCAAGCCTACCCATGCGGATGATAACAGTATAAAGGTGGCCTTTGTGGGCTGGTCTCTGACCGTTAGCGACACCATTTACAGCTTGGATGACAACTATGATTCCAACATCCTCGTTACCACGGTGGATGTCTCTTCGGGGGATAAGGCCGTCTACGCCGTATGGGGCTATGACACCGACGGCGATGGCAAACCGGATGTGCGGGATGAGGCCTATATCATCACCGCTTCTGTTGATGGAGGCAACGGTTCTATCATGCCCTCGTCCCTCCATGTTATCGCCGGGATGGACGCCGCATTTACCATCACTCCCGAGGAGAACTACGCCCTGGATACCGTCACCATTGTGAAGAAGAGTATCGACGATTCCACAGTGGAAACCAGCACCTATCACAACGACGGGGAGCAAAGCATTCCCGGCTATGCCAGCGACACCCTTATCCTGGAGGATGTCCAGTCCAACTACGCCATCACCGTCACCTTTGCGGATGATGAGGACAGTAACGGTATCCCGGACAAGTACGAGCGCACCCTGGCCTATGACGCCAACGGCGGATATTTCGGCAGTGAGGACACGACCGAAAAGATGGAGCGCGGCCTGAACGACAGCGACAGCCACAGACTGAAGACCACCGATGATTTCAAGCCCACCCACGCCCAGGATGGCGGCCATGATGTACTGTTCATCGGCTGGACCCAGACAGACAACAGCGAAGCGGTCTATATGCGCGGTGATACTCTGCCCCAAACCTGCACGCGCCTGACCATCAGCGGCAACATGACGGTCTACGCAGTGTGGGGCCTGGACGAGGATAACGACGGCATGGCTGATGTCACCGAAGATGACCACCACATCACTGCCACCGCTGGATCCAACGGCTCCATCAATCCTGAAGAAGCCTATGTGTCCGATGGAGGAAGCGCCACCTTCACCATCAACGCCGACAGCAGTTGCGCCGTGGACACCATCACCATTGACGCGGGCAAAGCGGGCGAACAGGTCCTCACCAATAACGGCGGCTCCCTCCCCACCGGTGTGGCCGAAAAATGGACCTCCTACACCTTCTCCAATGTGACGGAGGATCACACGATTTTTGTCACCTTTGGCGAGGACAAGGACGGCAACGGTGTGCCTGACACCAACGAACCGGAGGCCGCCTATACCCTGACCTACCACGCCAACGGCGGCGCGTTTGACGATGGCAGCGACACCCTTGAGGTCAAGGATCTCTCTGGAACATATCAGTTGACGGATAAAGCGCCTACCCATGATTCAGTCGATTTAGACGGTACATCTGTCCCCGTCCTCTTCATCGGCTGGATGACCGAGGACGACAGTGCAAAAATTTACAGTGGTAACGACACCGCCCCCAACACCGTGACCTCTGTTGCCATGGATGAGGACAAGGAGGTCTGGGCTGCCTGGAGCTATGACGAGGACGGCAACGGCGAGCCGGATGTCACCGAGACCCAGTACACCGTCACTGCCCGCGTAGAAGGTGAGGGCGGCTCCATCGACCCGACCAGCAAGACTGTAAACGCCGGAGAGAATGTGGAGTTCACCATAGACGCCGAGGACGGCTACGCCCTGGACTACATCACCGTCAATAGCGACGTGGTCTACGCCAATAACGACCTGGAGAACACCTTTACCGACATTTGGACCCTGGAGGATATTCAGGAGGACAGCGCAGTGGTGGCCTACTTCGGCACAGATGAGGACCAAGACGGCATGCCTGATGAACCCTCCTACTGGACCATCAAAGCCACCTCTGGAAGCGGCGGCTCCATCGACCCGAAAGGGAATGTGTTCGTTTCGGACGGCGGAGGCCAGCGCTTTGAGTTTGACCCTGACCGCGACTATGAGATCAACCACATCCAGGTGGACGGAGACAGCGTCCGGGTCCGGGACTCTTATACCTTTGAAGAGGTAAGGGAAAACCACACCATCCACGTTACCTTCACAGAGACCGCTGCGGGCACCGACGATAATGAAGATGATGACTACACCCTGTACTACCACTCCAATTTCGGCGCCGACAAGCGTTTCTACCAGACCCAGAGCAGCAGCACCATGAAGGTGCGGGACTACGGGGACATGAAACTGCTTCCCGTCCGGGCCGGCTATGAATTCCTCTGCTGGAACACCGAAGAGGACGGCAGCGGCAGGGACTACGCCCCCGGGGACACTTACCGGGTCAGCGGCTCCAGCGCCCATCTCTACGCCCAGTGGGGCAAGACGGGCCTCACTCCCGACGACACCGGCGTTTCCCGCTGGCTGAACACCCATGACCATATAGCCTACCTGTCCGGCTATGCGGACGGAAACTTTGGACCGGACGACAATATGACCCGTGCTCAGGTTGCTCAGATGTTTTACAGGCTTCTGCTGGAGAAAGATGTACCCATTACGGTGCAGTTCAGCGACGTCCCGGCTGACGCATGGTATGCTGCTGCTGTCAATACGCTGGCCTCCCTGGGCATCGTAAACGGCATCGGTAATAACCAGTTCGCGCCTGAGCGCCAGATTACCCGTGCGGAGTTCACGGTCATCGCCATGCGCTTTGGCAAGCTGGATACCAGCGGGGCCAATATCTTCACTGATGTCAAGGCGGACGACTGGTTCTATGACCAGGTGGTAGGCGCGATCAAGTACGGCTGGATCGGCGGTTACACAGACGGCTCCTTCCGGCCCAACAACACCATCACACGTGCTGAGGTGACTACCATTGTGAACCGGATGCTGGGCCGGACAGCGGATACGGACTTTGTGGACACTCACGCCGACGAACTGCACAAGTTCTCTGACGTGCCTGCAAGCTGCTGGGCCTATGACCAGATCATGGAGGCCACCAATGCTCATGCGTACAGAGGCTCCTCCGACGGGGAGAAGTGGACGAGTCTCTTGAAGTGAGGGAACAGCCATGTAATCCAATTTGCTGTGAACGGGCATAGGCTGCGATGCCATAATCAATGCAAAAGCGATGGGTCAGTCATCACGACTGGCCCATCGGCTTTTGCAATTCTTCTTGTGGATCAGCGGTCACGAAGCGAAAATCAATTCAGAAGAAAAGAAGTCAAGGAACTTGGCCGCTGAAAAGGAAAGCCGTCAAACTGCTGCAACAGTCAGGCGGCCGCTGCGTTTCGGAAAACACAGCCTGATATTCTGTTCAGTTTACCAGAACGGCCTCCGAAACGCAATTAACCAAGTTCCACAGTCGACAGATGTCTGCGCTGAAGCAGGCAGCTGCTCAATAGCAAGCGTAGCGGCAGGCGGAGAAGTCCGGTGTGAAGTTCGTGCCACCTGATAAGGAGCAGAGCGCATGACCGCGCCGCTGCAGAACCTGTGTGCTGCTGTGTGCGGCGATGGCGGTGCCGGTAGGGTACACGCCCCGCGCAAGATGGAGGACGCGGTGTGCAAGCAGTGTGCCCCGAGTGTCTGGTCCTCTCGGACCCAAAAGTGTGGGAGAATCGAGCGGTCGATTTTAGTGCAGGATAAAGGCAGGTGGTCGCAAGCACCCTTCCAGCCGATCACACCGACCCGCAAAGCAGGGCGGGGCAACGGATTGCGGGCTTTCAGAGGCGGGCATCACAGGCGGCCGGAATGGAAGAAGAAATTCTGCAAGCCTGCTGAAATCAAGGAGTTCGGAGGTGCACCCGCGGGGGTCACCTCGGGAATATTGGCCTATTTTTGAGCCAATTTGCGCAGTTCCTAAAATTGTGAATGTTTTGATAACAAAACGCGTTTCCTGTGGCTATATTGTTTCTGTGGTATGGTGTGTTGCGGATAAGGGAGGATACACATGACCACAAACCAACTGCCCATCCGTCAGTGCCGCTACTGCTGCAGCGATGACATGGGGCTGGGCTGGCAGCATGGAGAGGCCCTCAAATACCATAGAGTGTTGGGAAACCGGCTGAAATACCTAATCTGTCGGCGCTGCGGGGAGGTGCTGGATCAGTGCGTGGCGGAACCCCGCCGTTTCCCGCAGGCAAAGTCGCGCTGACACAATGGAGCACCAGATAATTATGAAAAGAAAAGCTGAAAACTCGCATATCTCCCAGGCACCGGTGGCAATCCTATCTTTACGGCGCAATGGGAATGAAGCCCACAGCGGTAATAGCCGCTGTGGGCTTCGTTGTTTCCGCCTTTCCTGTACAATATCGATATGCAAAGTCGAGGGGGATTCATTGTTATGTCAGAACAAGGACTCACAGGGTATCAGATTCAGGGATATGCCCAGCACCTCAAGCTGGAGGAGAAGAGCGAAGCCACCCTGGAAAAGTATCTCCGGGACATTCGGGCGTTCGCTGCTTGGGCGAACGGGCAGAAGATCAGCAAGGAGCTGACCGCGGAGTGGAAAAACCATCTGGTAGAGCAACACTACGCGCCCACCTCTATCAACGCCATGCTCTCCGCTTTAAACAGTCTGCTGGGATTCCTTGGCCTCAACGACTGCCGGGTAAAATTCCTGAGGGTTCAGCGTCGGCTATTCCGGGACGCTGACCGGGAACTGACTAAAGACGATTACCAGCGGCTTTTGAACACGGCCTATCAGCTTGGGCGGGACCGACTGGGGCTGCTGGTGGAGACCATCGGAGCCACGGGTATCCGGGTCAGCGAAGTAAAATATGTCACAGTGGAAGCCATTCGTCAGGGCAAGGCGGAGATATCCCTCAAGGGCAAGATCCGCACCATCCTGCTGCCGGGAAAGCTCCGCCGCAAGCTACTGAAATACGCGCAGAAACAAAAGATCGCCTCTGGCGCGATCTTTCGCACCAGAAGCGGAAGAGAGCTGAGCCGCCGTCAGATCTGGGCAGAACTGAAAGGGCTGTGCAAGCACGCTTGTGTGGAGCCAAGCAAGGTGTTTCCCCATAACCTGCGACACCTGTTCGCCACAGTCTTTTACCGGGTCTGTCGGGACATCGTCAAGTTGGCGGACCTGCTGGGGCACAGCAGCATTGAGACTACCCGCATCTACCTGGTGACCTCCGGCTCGGAGCACCAGAGAGCACTGGACCGGCTGGGGCTTGTGTCATAATCTCAGAATCAACATTCCGACAAGATGATCGCAAAAAAATAACCTGTTCTACATATTTGTAAATAAATTTTACCACAAAGGACACCTGCCTGCAAGAGGGATTCGCCCCTTTGGGCAGCAGAACAGAGCCGGAAAAACGTCAAATTTTATCCGGCTTGAATCCTTGTGCCATTTTTCATGCCCGTGCTCCCCGCACGGGCTCTTTTTTTGCGCTTTTCCACCGGGTTTCTCGATCTGAGTCAGTTGGGCACGGGATGGAATGTTGATTCTGTGACGAATAAGCCGGCCTCCGATGAATGATCGCCCATATTGGTTTTATTTTGCGCCAGATGGAGAAATCAGGGCACAGGAGGGGCATATGCAGGAATATCTTGTAAATCGGCCAGATGAGGCAACGATGGAACGGCTTTTGAACATCCACACCGTCGATGTTGCTGGTGTGGTCCTGCGCCTTGCGTGGCAGGTAGGGCTGCTGCGCGACGAAATCACAAACCTGACCTGGGATCAGGTCGATTTTGAAAGCTTCCAGATTCATCTACCAGACCGGACCGTTCCCATTGGTGAAACGCTGGCCGACTATCTGCGCACCGTACATAAACGATGGACATTTGTCATTGGAGATCCTGCAAACAACTATGTAGTCTGGTCTGACCGTTATCACAAGCAAATGCAGCCCCAGGCAATTTCACGCATAGTCCGTAAGGCTTTGGATGAGGGAGGGCAGACGGAGGTGCGGCTGATCGATCTGCGTCATGACTATGTAATTCGGCAGTTGGAGCGATATGATTGGGCCTATGTGGCTCGAATTACTGGTACGGAGATCCGGTCACTGCAGCTGCACTTTGCGCAGCATCTGCCGGATGGAAAAGCCGGACCCAAACACATTGATAAATCCGATGAAATCGATGAATTCAGACTTTGGAAGATCCTGCAGGCAGAAAAGGATACTCCTGCAGGCTTGGCTCTGTGGCTCACCTGGAGCATGGGCCTTTCAGCCACCACTATTGTGTTTCTGACCTGGGACCAAGTGGATTTTGATCGAAATGTGCTCTGGCTGCCGGAAGGCGACATTCCCATGACCACCGCAGTCTCTCAGCTCTTGAAAAAGAGATATAAAATCCGGGCGGGGGATCCCCATGTCTTGCTTTCTGCTGAAGCTAAAAGGCCCTTGGACATCTATCGCCTATCCCGCATTGTCAGAACGGCACTGATCCGCGGCGGTATGGAAACTTGGACGTTACGAGACCTGTGGCTTGCCCGAGGTGAGAGCAGATGGAGCCAGGCTGTCCTTGGAAAGATCAAACAGGATGGCCCTGTTACGCGCAAAGAAGTAATGGAACTGTTTGGTCTCTCTAAATATTCCGCCTACCAGCGGCTGCACAGAATGGTAAATAAACGACTTCTCATTCGGGTAGGGTGCAAATATTACCTGCCTGGTTCTGTTGTTCCGCCGGAGCAACAGAGCGAGACTATCTACAATTATCTAAAAACAGAGGGCTTTGCCTGCAGACAGGACTTGGCCGACATCCTCCACATCGGTACGAAGCAGTGTGGCATTTTATTGAAACGGGAAGTCGAGTCCGGAAAATTAGTGCGCATTGCCCAGCGATATTATCTCAAAGACTCTCAATCGTTCACAGTGGCGTCTGGCAGCCTATATCAAATCGATTCAACCCAATAAGGAGCGCATTAAAACGGTTAAAAAACGAAATTTTTTGTTTGGTTACAAATGTGTTATAACAAATATCTGATGGAATATGCAAATTATTTCGGTTCGTTAACAAAACCCGGCAAATCGTAGACAGCAGCATTCTCCTGGGGTAAAGTGATGGCGCAGAAAGGAACTTCTGTGGTCCGTTCCGGGCCGGAGCTACGGGAGGAGACAGCCCCGGCGCATATACACCGGCCCGGAGGGCGGACTCCAAAAGTCCCTGCAAATTTTTTATAAGGAGGAGAAATCCAAATGAAGAAATTTCTTTCACTGGTGCTCGCTCTGGTGATGACCATGTCTCTGGTCACCGTCAGCGCCGGCGCCAAGGACTTCACGGACGACAGCGAGATCACCTACAAAGAAGCTGTGGATGTGATCTCTGCTCTGGGTGTTGTCGACGGTTATTCCGACGGCGACTTCCGTCCCGATGATGTCCTGACCCGTGGCGCGGCCGCCAAGATCATCTGCAACCTGATCCTGGGCCCCACCACTGCATCTGCTCTGGCGGCCAGCACCGCCCCCTTCAAGGATGTTCCCGTGACCAACACCTTCGCGGGCTACATCACCTACTGCTCTCAGCAGGGTATCATCAGCGGCTATGCTGACGGCACCTTCCGTCCCACCGGCACCCTGAGCGGCAACGCGTTCATGAAGATGCTGCTGGGCGCTCTGGGCTATGACAGCTCCATCGAGGGCTACACCGGCGCCAACTGGACCGTGAACGTCATCAAGCAGGCTGTCGGCATCGGCCTGGACGACGGCAACGACAACTTTGTGGGCTCTCAGGCTGTCACCCGTGAGGAGGCCGCCCTGTACGCCTTCAATATGCTGAACGCCACCATGGTGGAGTACGATCAGCAGAACACCATCGTTGTGGGTGACATCACCATCAACACCACTTCCAGCCGGAAGGATGTCTCTAACACCACGGACACCGACGGCAACATCGGCAGCCGTGATCGCAAGATGCAGTTCGCCGAGCGGTATTTCGGTGATCTGAGCGAGCACGACGGCGACTCCGATGCCTTCGAGCGTCCCTCTACTACCTGGAAGCTGAAGTCCAAGACCATTGGCACCTATGCTGATGAGGCGGATGCGACCTACACCAGCGAGGTCAAGGTGGGCGAGATCTACAGCGACCTGGGCCTGTCTGACGGTATCTCCAAGCAGGATGTCACTCTGTATGAGGACGGTTTCAAGACCACCTACTCTGCTGGCGATGTTGTCCGCGGCAGCCGTCAGAAGGTCGGCGGCGACGGCGCTCTGCTGGATGTCTATTATGACGAGGACGCTGACACCCTGACTCTGGTTCAGGTCAACACCTATGTGGGCAAAATTGCTGCCGCACGTAAGGCAACCTCTACCCGCGATGCCTATGTGACCCTGGATGTGTCTGACTCCTTCACTGGCCCCGGCGGCACCTATGACACAGACGATTTCTCCAAGGATGATATCGTCTATTACACCTATTCTTACAAGACCGGCGAAAAGTGTGTCGAGTCTATGGGCCTGGCCGAAAAGGTCACCGGCACCATGAGCACCTATACCACTGAGGGTTCCGTGACCGTGGCCGGCACCAAGTATAATGCCAACGTCAAGTCCGCCAACAACATCTACAATCTGGCCACCACTGTGGATCGCAGCAAGGACGTCACCGTCTATCTGGACTCCTATGGCTATGCCCTGTATGTGGATGCTGACACCTCTGTTGAGTACGCCGTGGTCCTGAACTACACCGCCAACGCCGGTGACTTCAACAACACTGCCAAGGCAGAGCTGCTGTTTACCGATGGCACTCGCAAGACCGTTGAGGTTGATGTTCCCTCTACGCTGGATGCAACTGCCTTTGGCACTGATGAACCTGGCAAGCTGACCAAGTACGATATTGTATCCTACACAGTGGACAGTGACGATGTGTATAGCCTGAATCTGGTCGCTGATGCTGCGGACGGCAAGGCCGGCGCCAATGTCGAACTGGTGACCAACGGACGGAACACAATCAATGCTGCTGTGGATAACAAGGCCAATCTGGGCAGCAGCCCCAAGTATACTACCGCCGCTGACGGCAAGACCATCTTCCTGGTGGCCGATACCTCTGGCAACAAGACGGTTTATACTGTTTACGAGGGCTTTGCCAATGTTCCCACCATCAAGCACAATGGTGGCACTCCCGGCAAGGTCGCCGTTTTCATGGACAGCACTGGAAATGGATCCCCCGCTACGGTTGTCTTCATTGAGAAGAACGCCAGCATGACCATGGCCAGCGACAATCAGGACATCATCTACATCAAGGGCAGCGGCGCAGGTCAGTCCTATACCTCCGATCTGGGCTACTACTATGAGTATGATGCCTTCATCAATGGTCAGGAATCCACTGTGAAGACCTCTGCCGTATACAGCAAGGATGCTCTGGTGTATGGTCCCATCTACAACGAGAAGGGCATCATGACCGGCGCTCAGAGCCAGGCCCTCAAGGACAGCAATACAAACAATGGCTTGGGCGGTGTAAGCAATACCGCCGGTACTGACTCCGTTACCAATGACGTCATCAAGCTCGGGAACACCCACTTCGCCTATACCAGTGACGTTGAAGTGTACTTTGTGGATGTGGACGGCAAGCTGGAAGCCAGCACCATCACCGGTATTGCGGCAGATCAGAATGATCAGGTCTTCTACAAGACCAATGACAAGGGTCTGCTGACCGATGTGTATGTCAAGGTTGTGGATGAGACCGAGACTGTCACTCCGGGCGCTGGCGTGCTCTCTGCTACGGCTCTGGCAAAGGACAGTTCTGGTGATCTGGTTGCTTCCGTCACTCTGACTGGCCCTGCCGCAGGCGCCATGACCTTCAACGTCACCGTTGAGCGGTACATGGAGGCCACCAATATTTGGCAGACTGCGGCTACTGGCACTGTGACCGTGGCCAACGGTAACTCTGCTGGACAGAGTGCCGCACTGATTGCCAATGGTTCTCTGGTGAACGGTGCTCTGTATCGAGTGACTGCTACCTATAATGGTGGGTCTGTTACTTCCGGTAACTTTACCGCCTAATCAGGCAACTTATTTATCAAAACTCATCTGAGTTGCGATAGAAGAACCCCCGCACCTTTCGGTGCGGGGGACCTTCTCACCCTGCTCATATATAAACAATAAGAAGCTATTCGTTTATTGCAAAAGCCCTCCTCCGTTTTTTCATAGGCCTTGTAGGGCACCACAGCCACCCTGAACGAAGGGGGACTCCATAAAGGTCTTCAGTATTTAGCGCTGTGCTGGCAACGCGGGTGTGTACGTTTCCACCAAAGGCGGTAAGGACATGAATAAGCGACTCTGTCGGGATTACGTATCATTGGCAGAAAGTATCAGTGCCAAGGGAGGCCACAGACTTCCTAGAGCGGGATCGGAAGCGGGAACAGGCGCAGGAAAAACGGGACGAAAGGCACCTGATTAAAGTGAGTTTGAAACGGCACTGTCCGATTTCGAATGCGTGAGACATTCCGTGGAGGATGTGGCGCCCTGGATCTGGAACCTCCAGCTTGAAACTCTGCGGAAAACTGTCGGTAGCCTGGGCTACTGGGACCGGAATCTGATCTAACTCCGATATGACAAGAGCCTGACCATGGAAGAGATCGGGATGATCTACGGTGTATCGAAGGCGGCGGTATCAAAGTGTCTGAAAAAGCTCCACGAACAGATGTAGGACTCTGTCATGAGACAGAGTCCTACAAAATTTTCCCGATTTTGGATTTGTAATTGGGTTCGTTTCTGAGCGTCCTTATCAGTAGAGGGTAATTTTCTGGCACTTGAAAACCTGACATTGGCCGTAGTTAGGAAAACCCGGATCAAAGTACATGTAGGCGTAGCGATGATGAATTTGTTGGGACGGCGTCAAAAGCAGTGGCTGCGTTTCCTGACCGCTGACGTGGTCAACTCCGTGGATAAGTTCATGCAACTGGTCCACCCAAATGATGTCTCCAGTGTTTCGAGGAAGGATGCTGATTGAAAAAATTTCAAGCCCCGGCAAGAAGGCTGCCGGGGCTTGGAATTTTTGAAACGTGATTTAGTGATTTTGCCAACGAACAGAGACGGTGATGTTTTATTGATGAGCTCCCCGCCTACTTATTCACCCAAGAAATAGTTCTCCACTGACTTACTTGTCACCTGATTTACCCCTCTACTTTTTTATGGCAGAAACATATCTTTTGATTCTGACAGAAAAACTGGAGCATCTGTTGGCAAAGCAGACGCTCCAGTTATGGTTGGTCCAATTCAATTTCCGTTGACATACACAGATGGCCTTTTCATTGCTTATGCGGCGCAGTTTTGCGTGTCAACTTCTGTTCTGTGAAGTTCTGGAAGAACCGCACGAGCATGGCCGCGGACTGTGCTCTTATGGTGTGCCTCTGGGGCAATAGCGTTGAGCCCCCGACTTTGGCCCGCGCTACAGATTCCCACACAATCGGACACCTGTTCCACATCGACGTAGTCGGTCAGGTCCGCCTGCTGGCTTACGTCACAGCTCACGGCTCCGGCATATCTGTAGTTTCGTCCTTTCTGGCGTGCACGCCCGCAGTCAGTGCGGGGTGGTGTCCGGTTCGCTCGTTTTACCCGCATTGATTTGCTCACTGAATACACTGAGTATGACTGTAAGCATGGCTCACAGGAGCTTGGCTGACGACCCCTCATAGATACTGACACTCACCGCACCGACACGCAATGTATCGGTATATCCCAAACCGTTCTGATACGGTTGCTGTGGTGCCAACAGTCCAAACTTCTGCTGGACGATGCTGACGAGACCATAATCCCTCGACGCAGATCTGTATAACCGCAGGCAATGTAGAGCTTGTTCACTCCGGCAAAATCGTTCAGCATGACTTCAACGCTTGGTAGAGAGCTGTACCACTTGCGAATCAGTTCCTGCTTAGAGATTTAAAGAGGCTTTACCGGCCTGAATACTTGCGACTAAGGTTTTAGAGAAGATGCATAGCTGCTCCTGCGGTGCCGGAAATTCTGCAAAGCAACTAACTGCTGTGTGCATCAGTTTCCGACTGAATTTTCTGCTGCCCTACCATAAAGGACAAAGACTTTCTTCTGCCAAGCATAGTAGGCATTTGGAGTCACGCCATTTTCGTTGTACCACCACTTCACGCGCTTCACGAACATTCCGTTCTAGTGGTAGCTTGCAACTTTTGACTCCACTCAAAAAGCCCTCGCGGCTAACCTAAAGTTTGAAAAGATGTTTCCCTGCGTATTGTGTGCCGCCTACTTGCCATGACTCACCGGCACTATCAAAACCTTTTGATGAACACGGCACCCTGCCCAGGAACTTCGTCGTGTCTGCTCTAGGGGCTGGAAGAGACTGAAATTGTGGTGGCTGGTGTACGATTATCTGGACCGCTGTGACGACGAACAGTCATCCCTGGAGAAAAAGTTCCTCCATATCTTCAAAAAATCCGGCTCCCCCAGCCCAATCCCTGCCAGTATTGGTTCACGGCGTCGAGTCCATGCAAGAAGTGAAACCCACCAAGGAGTTCCGCACCCTGATTGCCAAGTATCCGCCAAATATACGGTCGGCATAGCCGGTGACAAACACCAGATGGAGCCCTGGATTGGCGGACCGCAGCCTCCGGGCGATCTCCGTGCCGGCCAGCTCCCCCATCTCCATATCCAGAAATATCAGATCCAGTTTTCCGATGTGGTGTTCCAGCCGTTTGAGGAGCCCTTCGCCGGAGAAAAACTGTCCCTCCGCCCGCTGACGTTCCAAAATCCGCTCCAGCTTGGACCGAAGCACCAACTAGGCATCATAGACGTCGTCTCAGATGCCGATGCGCAGTATCCTCTTCCTTTCAAAGCCCAATTTTCCGGAGGGGCCTTTTGGCTGCCCGGCCCGGACCGCTACTGGGGCTATTCTATCACGCTTCCCTCACGGTTCCAAATCAAACTTGACATCAAATCTGCTGTTTATGACATTACAGCGGCATGGTCCCCAACTTGGTATTCCTTTTGCCAAAAATGACGGCTCCGTTTGTTACAGCCGCTGGACCGCGGTATGCTGGGATCAACAAGTGGTTCTTCTGCGGCTTCTATCCCGCCCGCTTGACGCTCATCGCCTTTGGTGCGGAATCTGATGTGAATTACAAGAAAGGGATAGTCTGTATGCTGACAGTGAAAAGCCTAAACAAATCCTATCGGGTGGGCAAGGCCACCTGTAAAGTACTCAAGGGGGATTTCCTTTAGAGATGGGCAAAGGAGAGCTCGTGGTAGTTATGGGTCCCTCCGGGGCCGGCAAGACCACCCTCCTGAAATGAATCTTCTGCTATATTCCCTCAGACTCCAGCAGCATCCTGCTGGGAGATACGGAGCTGGCCCGGCTGAACGAGGAATCCCTAGCCGCCGTGCGGAACCGAAAGCTGGGGTTCGTGTTCCAGGACATTCGTTTTCTGGACGGCCTGACAGTGCAGGAAAACATCCTGCTGCTAGCCATCATCGGCGGTACTGTCTCTGCCATGACGGAAGCACGGGCAGATCAGCTGTGCGATGTGTTCGGCATCTCTGCCATCCGCAATAAGTACCCGGCTGAGATCTCCGGTGGCAAAAAACAGCGCACTGCTGTGGCCCGGCCTCTCATCCCCCCTGCTGATCCTGACCGGCGAGCCTACGAGCAACTTGGACTCCAAGTCCTCCCAGACGGTGATCCGCCCCTTCCGGCAGGCCAAGTCCGCCCTAGGCGCCACAATCTTCATGGTGCCCCACGAATCCTTCGACATCTCCTCCTGCGACCGGGTGGAGATTCTCCGGGATGGAGTGATATGGCGAACTCTGGAGCGAGGGTCGCTGGAGCGAAGCACCTTTCAGGACCAGCTGCTGGACGCCATCTGGGACATGGACAAAGAGTGAGGCCATGAAGACATTTATTCAGGTGTACGCCGCCCTGGGGCGAAAAAACAAGGGGCAGTAGCCCGGCTGAGCGGCTGATGCTTTTTCTCCGTGCTGCTGGCCACCGCGTATGTGAGCATGATGCACTCCCCCTACAATCCTCCCGGTGCTTCCGGAGGGCGGCGACAGCGGACAGGTAATGATGATCTTTGCCTTAGCTGTCATCGGCTGCGCTGTATTTGCCACCTGTGTCGTCGGCCTTTTCTTCTGGCAGAAGTCCCGGGAAACCGGCGTGTTTCTGGCTCTGGGCGCCTCCCGAAAGCGACTGAAACGGGAACTACGTCGGGATCTGGCAGGTATTTTCCTGGGTTCCTGCGCCACCGGGGTTATCCTGGGCACCCCTTTGGCTTGGGGGCTGTGGCAGGTGTTCCAGGCTCTGGTGGTGGATACAAAGGAGATGCCACTCACCTTCAAACACCTACACCCTGGCCTTCGCTGCCTGTGCAACTGACATGCTCTTCCTTCTGGGAGGCCGGTCTAGCCGTAGGACCAGCATCATCGATGTAGTCCAGGAGCCTCACACCTCCAAATCCATCCGAGAGGTGAAACACTGGTATGGCTGGGTGGGCATCATGTAGTTGACGGCAGGCGGTTTCTGCGGCCACATTGCCCCCACCATACCTTCATCAGAGGGTCTCACCACCGTATTCTATCTGTTTGTGCTAGTAAGACTGTACATGATTTTGCGCGGCATTGCAGCCAAGGGTTGGGGCGGCAGGCAGTATAAATACAAGGACATGGTTTCCGTGTCCCAGATGCGCTTTCGCGGTCGGCAGACCATGCGGAACATGCTGGTGATGACAGTGCTCATCCCCGGGACTTGCCTTATCTCTTTTTCCACCCCAATGCTGGGCACTGGTGCCATGATGGATTATAACGTCCAGCCGGTAGACTATGTCTATTACTTCCGTGCTGATTAGGACATCCCTTAGGAGGACGAGGCCCGCTCTCTGGCGGAGGAATACGACGTCAATGTTGCTTCCTGGACCCAGATCCTATGGTCCGGCTCGCGATAGACCGGACCAGACAAGTGGAAACTGAGGGGACCTTAGGCACTGCCTAGGAGAACGTATACTATGAGTAGGCCAAGTCCGGCCTCTTTCTCTCCGGGGCCTCCTACAATGCCCTCGCCGGGAAAACTCTGGATGTCGCAATGCCGCGCTATGATTGCTTCCAGAACGGTAGACATCCCTACGGCATCTGCTCCGATTTTATCGAAGAATCGGATTTCTGCCGGGGGCTCGTAGCTGGGCCCACTATACATCAAATAGGTTCCGCAGGCAAGGTCCATTCCCTCCTTCTTGGCTGCAAGGAGCACATTATTCCACAGACCTGTGTCATATACTTCTGACATATCGGGAAAACGGGGGCCGAATTCCCCGGATTTCTGCCGATCAAAGGATTGGCGCCGGAGTGATTGATGTGGTCCTGCAGCAGCATCAACGATCCCGGGGAAAGTCGGGGATGGATACTGCCTGTGGCATTGGTTAAAATCAGCGTTTTAATGCCCAAAAGTGCCATCACACCAACAGGGATGGTAAGTACATTCTAGGAATACCCCTCGTAATAATGCAAGCGCCCCCACAGGGCCAGAACGGGGATCGCCTGATGCGTCCTGATCCAAAATTCACTGCAATGTCCTTCAACAGTGGCTTGTGGAAACACAGGTAATTCAGAAAACAAGATTTGACGGCATTTTGCAGTCCGTCGCAAAAGTCTCCAAGACTGCTTCCCAAAATCAGACCCACTTGAGGCTGAAGCGAGCTGTTGGAACAAATGGCCTCCGCCGCCGTATGAATGCAAGCTTTCATATCCATAAGATTCCCTCACATAATATGATGCTTTTTCCGAGAGGTCCGAATATTTGCCAGCACCAGAAGCGTGCAGAAATACGGCAGCATCTGAATGATCTGCGACGGCATTCCCAATGTCTGTAGACGCATCTGAATTGCCTCTGTAAACCCGAAAAGGAGCGAGGCCCAAATACAGCGAACCGGATTCCACCCCGCAAATACAAACACGGCAATTGCGATGAATCCTCGTCCGGAAACCATATCCGAGCTGTAAAAATTGAGCTGAGCAATAGACAAATATGCTCCTCCAATTCCTGCAAGGATACCGGAGGTAAATACCGCCCGGTATTGGATTGCTTTCACACTCAGCCCCAGCGCTTCGATAACCTCCGGATTGGTTCCAGCAGACCGCAGGCGAATGCCCTCCGGCGTTTTATACATGATCACCCAGCATAGAACCGCTATCAGCAAAAAGGCATACAGGAGAATCGTATGTCCGCTAAACACCTCGCCAAGAAATGGGATCTTGGAAATAACGGGTAGCTCAATCGGCTGCAAGTTTGGCGTCAGTGCAGATTTTCCCTTATTCCCAAAAATCGCCACCATAAGGATTGCCACCAGACCGGGCGCAATGGTGTTCATACCTAGGCCGCTGACCGTCTGCTGCGCTTTCAGGTGGATCGAGACAAAACCGTAAATCAGTGCAAAAATGCCCGCGGCCAATGCACCGGCCAGGAGTCCGAAAGCCGCGCTATTGGTCATATAGGCACCTAGCACCGCGAAGAACGCTCCGATGGTCATATACCCTTCCAATCCCAGCGCAATAATCCCGGATCGCTCAGAAATCGCTCCGCCGATCGCTGCAAATCCAAGCGGAACAGACATGCGGAGCGTAGCAGAGAGCACGGAAGCAATCAGGCTCAATTGCTCGTTACACATTCACCGTTTGCCCCCTCTCTTGAAAAGAATCTGGAAGATCGCAGGCGATGCAATCACCACGATAATCACGCCCTGCAAAACATCAATGAGTTCACTGGGGATCTTCATAAACATTTCCATGTACAGACTTCCGGTATGAAGCGCTCCAAAGAGAAGGCTGGACAAAAATACGCCAACAGACGTATAAAGTCCCAATACCGCAATGGAGATCCCGTCAAAGCCAAAACTGGTGGATACCGTTTCCACCAACCGGCCAAAGGTGCTGGCGACTAGGAGCCCTCCCGCAAGACCGGCAAGCGCGCCTGAAACCATCATAGCGATAATGCGGACCCGATCAGGCTGGATGCCTCCTGCTTCTGCAGCCCGGGCGTTCATACCGGCCGCCGTGATCTCGTATCCCAGCTGCGTGCGTTTGAACAGTACCGCAAAGACGACGCAAAGTACGATTGCCAGAGGAAAGCCGTATGTGATTTTGGAGCCGGCTACAATTTCCCCAATGGCCGTTGCGGCAGGGATCGGATCACTCTGAGAGACCGCTCCGTCAGCTCGCAAGGGGCCAGAAACCAGATATGAGGTAAAAAGCTGCGCGATATAATTGAGCATGATGGAGGTCACCACCTCATTTGCCCCGATCCGGATTTTCATAATGGCCGGGACAAATGCCCAGGCGCCTCCAAACAGTATGGAAACGAGAATACATACTATCAAATGAAGCGAACCCGGAAGGAAATCAAGATACAGTGCGGCAACCGCATATCCAATGGCACCCATAAAAAGCTGACCCTCTGCGCCGATATTGAAGATCCCGCTTTTCATTGCCACCATAGCGGCAATGCCGCATAGAATCAGCGGGACACTCTTTTCCGGGGTCGCCATAGTATACCGGAAAGACCCAAACGCACCTTTCAGCAGCGCCGAATATGCACTAAGAGGGTGATATCCGCAGATTTTAATGATGGCCGTGCCGATCAACAACGCGATGATAATCGACAACACAGGTGCCGCAAGTTTTTCAAACCGCTTTATCTTCATCTGTGCCGCCTCCCATATATAAGCCTAACCGATTCGGCGTATATTCCTCACGCTTGCCCTCGGTGACGATATGCCCCTCGTAAATCACGCCGATCCGGTCGCTTAGCTTGAACAATTCATCAAAATCCGCTGTAATCAGCAGGATGGCGGAACCAGCCTCCCGCAGTTTCAGGATGCTCTGATGAATAATCTCTGACACACCAATATCCACTCCCCGGGTAGGGTGCGCAATAATAACCACCTTCGGGTTCCGGTAAAACTCCCGGCCCACAATGAGCTTTTGCTGATTTCCGCCGGAAAAAGAGCGGGCAATATACGTTTCGTCCGCAGGCGAGACATGATATTGTTCAATAATGGAGCGTGCCATCTGCGACACACTCCGATAATCGATCAGTCCCACCGGTGTTTTGACGGAGCGCTGATGCTGGTATCCCAGAAGAACGTTTTTTGCTGCGGGGAGATCCAGGAGCAAACCTCTATCATGCCGGTCGGAATGGATGCAGCCAAGGCCCAGATCAATGAGGGCTCGCACAGATTTCCCGGCAACATTTTGCCCCAGCAAACGGTAGGTCCCGGTCCATCTGCTTTCAATGCCGCTGAGTACCTCCACCAGTTCCTGCTGTCCGTTTCCTTCTATGCCGGCAAGCCCATAGCTCTCTCCCTCTCGGATTTCCAGATTCACATCTCTCAAAACAGGAGCATGATCCTGTTTTGTATAGGACAGGCCGGATAGGGAAAGCGCTACTTCCCCGGGATGGCAGGCGGCCTTCTCAAACTTTTCCAGCGCATGGTCGACCATCATTCGCGTCAATTCTTCCGGTGAGGTGTCCTTCTTGGCGACACAGCCAATCATTTTGCCATGGCGCATCACATAGACCCAATCAGCAATCTCCATGGTCTCATGGAGTTTATGGGTGATGATGATGACGGACTTCCCGTCTTCCTTCAGACGGCGGATGACCTTAAACAGCTCCTGTGTTTCCTGGGGCGTCAAAACAGCAGTCGGTTCGTCAAGAATCAGCAGTTTGGCTCCATGGTACAGTGCCTTCAAAATCTCTGTTCTCTGCTTGGCTCCGACAGACAGCTTGCCTACCATCTGCATGGGATCGATCTGCAGTCCGTACATTTCGGAGAGCTCCCGTACCCGATTCGCCGCAGCCTTACGCTGAAAAATTCCAAGTTTCACCGGTTCATTTCCCATCACAATGTTTTCGGCCACTGTCAGATGGTTCACCAGCATAAAATGCTGGTGAACCATCTGGATCCCAAGAGAGATCGCCGCTTTCGGGGACTTCACGGATACTTTTTTTCCCTCGAAATAAATCTCGCCGGACTCCGGCTTGTTCAAACCATAGATGACCTTCATGAGGGTGGTTTTTCCGGCACCATTTTCCCCTAAAAGAGAGATTACCGAGCCATACCCGCAGGAAAGACTCACATGGTCATTGGCAACGAGGCTGCCGAACCGCATGGTTACGTTTTTGATGTCAAGCAAAGCGTCCATTGAAATCCCCCTCATCCGTTTTATTCGGCGTATTCTGCGAGGAACGGGTCCACTTCTTCCAAGGTCGTGGGGAGCTTCAGGCTGCCGTCAGAAACGCGCTGGCTGTATGCAGCCACGTCTGCCATAATTTCATCGGAGACAGGAACGTTGCTGCCTGCGCGCTCTGCCTGCAGCATTCCGTCAGAAATACCGTAGCTGAGCAGTCCGCTCTCCAGAGTCCCATCCAGCGCCTTCTGCGTTGCATCGTAAATCGCCTCGTCCCACGCGCGAGTGCCGCTAGCAATGATGCAGTCCGGAGAGAGCGCATTCTGATTGGTTTCAATACCAAGTGCGTATCCATTCTGCTTTTCAGCGGCCGTGAAAACACCCAGACCGGAACCGCCAGCGCAGGCAAACACGATGTCCGCCCCCTGCTCATAGAGGCTGGTGGCAAGCTCCGTCGCTGTTGTCGGATCGCTGAAGCTTCCCACATAGGAGCGAAGAACCGTCACATCAGGATTCGCCAGGCGTGCACCGGCTTCATACCCGGCGGCAAACTGGTTGATGGTGGCAATATCACTGCCGCCGACAAAGCCGATGGTGTTGTTCCCGCGGCTGTTTTCCAGCGAACCTTCCTTGACGAGGAGTCCCGCCAGAACACCCAACTGGAAGCCGGTTTCCTCTGCCCGGAACACAACGCTGGTCACATTGGAGCCCGCACATTCCGTATCACAGATGATAAAGCTCTGATCGGGGAATTCCTCGCTGACCGTAGTCAGTGCCTCTTTCTGATCAAATCCAATGCAGACAATGGTGCTGTACGTTCCTTCTTCTGCATACAGCGTCTGCAGATTGGGAAAGTCCGCCAGATCAGAGGGCTGCACGACATCCACAGTCACGCCTTCCGATTCATGCATCTTAACGCCGGAATAGACATAATCATTCAGGTTTTGATCGCCCAGGCCACCTGTGCCGGTGATGACAGCCAGCTTACCGGAGGCAGCGGCATCGCCCTCAGCCGCATCTTTTTCGTCAGATACAGAGGCCTCGCCACAGGCAGTTAAAGAAAAAATCATAGCGGCGCATACAAGTACGGAAAAAGCTCTTTTCATAATCGATCCTCCTAAATGTTGTTTTATCAAAAAGCATCCGCTTTATGATCACTTCCAATGTAGCGATTCATTTGCTCCACACGTTCTCGGGAAATACGGATCTTTCCGTGGACAATTTCCAGCAGGTTCTCGTCCGAAAGTCGTCTGACGGCACGATTTACCGTTTTGATATTGATGCCGATCTCCGCCGCAATGGCCTGCCGCGTAACGCGGATAACATATACGCCATCCTCCTCCGGGCCATGGGCATTTATGTAACTCAATAAATAGCGGGCAACCTTGGTGGAACTATGCGTATATAAATTACTCCCCCGCTGCGAAGACGTATCGAACATGGCATCCGCCAAGCCATAAACAATGTAGCGCAGGAAATCAATATCATTGTTTAGGCATTCCTGAAACACTGCCAGGGGAAAACGCAGTGCCATACTGTTTTCTGCGGCCACAAGCGTTACTGCATTGATAAACCTTCCGGAGAGGACTTCCAGGTCAGAGATATACCTCCCCGGCAAGATGTGGGCAAATGTATAATAGTTGCCGTCCTCATACTCCGTTTGAACCGTCAGATCCCCAAGCACCATCAGATAAGCGCATGTCGTCGGCTCCCCTTTTCGGATGACGATCTGATTCTTTTTAAAGCATACCGGTTCCGCAGTTTGGCGCAGCCGGTCAGGGAGAGTCGACAAGCACAAGTTGATCAGGTCTTCCTGCTCCATATTCCCTCCAGTGACAAAGACGCGGCGGTTTTCTGGTGTTTTCATATTATCAAACTCCCCCAATCTCAAAAAAGGACAGATGTCCTATTTTGCCCGCTCCTTCAGCCAAAAAGAATTACCCGATTTTGGTAGGATTGTAAAATTATTGCGGGCATTTCAAAAAAAGGACAAGTGTCCTTTTTTCAATGAAAACATATGTGACATAATAGCACAACAAACGGTCTGAAAGAAGGGATCACATGAAAGTTGCAATTGTTGGCTGCGGCAATATCGCTGCAACCCACGCAAAGGCACTGATTCAGCAAAATCAGGAAATCGTACTTGTCATTGGGCGGGACCAAAGCAAAGCCAAAGCGTTTGCGGAAATTTGGAATATCCCATCACACAGCAACCAATTTACAGATGCTTTGGCAAGCAGTGTGGACTGCATTCACATCTGTACCCCCCCGGCTATGCACTATGAGATGGCAAAGGCGGCCCTGCTAGCCGGAAAGCATGTTATTTGTGAAAAGCCGCTGTGCCTGAACAGTGAACAGGCGCGGGAGTTGTATCAGCTGGCAGAAGAGAGGGGGCTTTTGGCCGCAGTAAATTTCAATGTGCGTTATCACGAGGCCTGTCAGCGGGGGCGGAAGATCGTAGCTACGCCCGGCTTCGGCGCTCCGCGCCTGATCCACGGCTCCTATCTGCAGGAATTCCATATTCTCCCCGCCCAGTACATGTGGCGCTATATCCCGGAGTTCGGCGGCCTCATGCGGGCAGTCACAGAAATCGGCTCACATTGGATCGACCTGGTCCGTTTTTGGACGGGACTGGAAATCACGGCCGTCTCGGCCAGTTTTGGCTGTTTCCATAAGGACCGGTATAAAAAAGATGGAATGATGTTTGCCGCACCGCAGCCGGGAAGCGAACACATTATAGTGGAATCCGAAGATGCCGCGGTGGTATCCCTGCAATTTTCCAATGGGGCGATTGGTTCCCTCCTCCTCTCAGAGGTCTCTCATGGACGCAGCAACTGCATTAAAATCGAAATCAGCAGCGATGAAAACTCCGTCTGGTGGTGTTCTGAAACCCCCTATCAAATTTATACTGCACAGCAATTTAAGGGTGTCACCTCAGTAACCAATGCCTTTGGTGGCGGATTCCCGGATACATTCTCAAGCTTTTTCGAAGAAGTCTATACATCGCTTCAAAGCGGGAAAGCCGGCAATTATCCAAGCTTTTATGACGGTTATCAGAATGCGGCTGTTTGTGAAGCGATTTATCGGAGTGCAAAAAATCATTCGGAATGGACGGAGGTAACATAAAATGAGTTTGAGCGGAACAACTGTTTTGGTGACAGGTGCCGGCGGTGGAAGCGGTGAAACGACAGCAAGAGCATTTTTGCATGCCGGATATCCGGTCATTGCCGGAGATCTGCAGGTCCCCGTCTGGGAGACGGAGTACGAATCATTGCTCACCCGGGTCAAAATGGACATCAGTCAGGAAGATCAAGTAAATGATGTGGTGCGCTGTGCGGTAGAATCCGGACATCCCATCCAGATTCTGATAAACAACGCAGGTGTGGCCATCGGTGTGCCCATCGAGCAGATGAGTACCGAGATCTGGAACAAAAATCTGTCCGTCAATGCCACGGGGACTTTTTTCTGCACACGGGCGGTTGTCTCCATTCTTTTGGAAAAGGGGCTTCCCGGAAGCATTATCAATATTGCCTCCATTGCCGGAAAGAACGGTTTTGCCAATACTGCTGCTTACTGTGCTTCCAAGGCCGGTGTGATCGGTATGACCCGCGGGCTTGCTGCTGAACTCGGACCGAGAGATATTACCGTAAATGCGATCTGCCCGGGTTCTGTTGATACTCCCATGATCCAGCGCGTCATCAATGGCATCTCCGCAGACACAGGCGAGGATAAGAGTACCGTCCGCCGCCGCATGGAGTCCTCCATTCCGATGAATCGTTTCCAAAAGCCGGAGGACATCGCGGCACTGGCATTGTTCCTGGCATCTGACGGTGCCCGAAATATCAGCGGGGAAGCCATCAACCTTGACGGTGGTGTCGTGCGGGACTGATCCTTCTTCACACATACGAAATTTAATCTTGAAAAGCGGAGGTGTTCTGTTTTACTTACAGAACGCCTCCGCTTTTCAAGATGACATATGGCCTTGGGAGCTTTGCATATCGTGGTATGGAATGAGGCGTTTTGATGATAACGGTAGCATTTGATTCTGCAAATTGAGAACTGTTTATACTGCCCATAAATTTAACATCGTCTGCCCCAGCTTCTTGCACCGCACAACTGTTTGCCTTCTGTTAGACTATCATTAAAAAATTCTTACACCCTTTCTGGGCGTGGCAGTCCTGTCAATCGTATTGGGCCGATCATTCAGCACCCGCCATTTAATAATGCTATCTTCACCTTCTCCCTTCGCCACCATTGCCCCATTCTCCGCAGTAAATGTAATCACAGTCTGTTCCGCCTTTGTCTGAATCGTAGCCGGTAATCTATCCCGCTCACAGCCAGCTTGACCTGCTATCCCACGCACTGGGTCTAAGGTCCCGGCAGCTGCTACCGTTAGGCAGAGCATCGTCGACAGCGCCAGCCTCAATATTTTTTAGAAACCCTTCCATCACATCCTTCCCTTGTTCCTCTTAAATTTCCCGCAGACGATAACAGGCGCATCACGCTCACGGAAAGACCGTAAGCGTAATACGCCTGCATGATTTTCAAGTTTGGACAACACAAAAGAGCAGTGGATTACCTTGCCAGCCTACCTGTGTTAGTATATTGCATCAAATTTATGGTTGACAACCCTTTTTCCGACGTTTACAGGATTTATTTTATCATCCGCATCCACCGTCCGTTCTCCGTTAATAAAATATCTATTCCCTAACTTCGGAGCAGAGCTGAAAAGACGGCTGCCGGGTTGGCAGCCGTCTTGATGATTTCGGGAGATGGATACGGAAATGGCGCTCAGTAGAATTCCTTCAGATAGGCATCTACATCCGCCCGGGTGCCGGGGAAGGGGCCGGGGGTCTCCATCTTCAGGGACACTAAGGCGGTGGCGAAGCGGAGGGCGGTGGGGATGTCAGCAGTCAGCCGCTCATTGATGTAGCCGGCAAAGGTGGTGTCGCCCCGCCCGGTCCGGCCGGAGAGGTTTCTGGCCCGGATGGGGCATGTGTAGATCTCCCGACCATCGTAGACCAGCACCTCCGTGTTATGGGTGATGAGAATCTCCTTGGCGCCCCACTGGTAAAGCTGTCTGGCGGCCTCAGCCCGGTCGGTGAGACCTGTCAGAATCTCCGCCTCTGCCGCGTCGGTCTTGAGAAATCGGACATACGGCAGCAGCTCCTTTTTCTCTGCCCAGTCGTGATAGACCATGCCGCCGTTCTCCACCCAGCGCAGCATGGTTTGCACGTCGATGGCCACCATGGCGTGCCGGGCGGCAAAGGGGATCATCTCGTTGGGAATGTCGCCCGCTGCCAGGCCCGCCAGATGCCAGATCGCCGCATCGATATCCGGCACCTCCTCGGTGCGGTATGGTTCGATGACGCTGTCCACGGTGGAGGTGCGCCGCTCCCGGTCCGGGGTGTGGTAGACGTTTTTTGTGACAAAGGAGGTCCTGCTGTGCAGGGGATAGACGGTCACATTTGGGGCTGGGGCGAAGGCGGCGGCCAGGTCCACCTGGGCCGTGTCCGCCTTGGGGAGCACCGCGGTCTTGTGGCCGGTGTTGGCGGCGGCGAAGCCGGAGTAGTACACGGCGCCGCCCACGGCATGGACGGTGGTGCCGTCATAGTCCACATTGGTGTCCTGTGCCACCTCGCCGATGATCAGAGAGTCAAACTGGCTCATTTCTGTTTCTCCTTCCGCATTTCCTCATCCGTGTCCACAAAGGACTGGAACTCCGGGCTCCAGAGGTGGAAACGGTGCTGCCAAATCAAGGTCTTGTAGGCAAAGGAGTCGGCGGGCCTCTCTGGCAGGATCACGCCGGCCCGGGCCTCGTCCCCACTCTGATGGGTGTCGGATCCCGCCAGGCGGTAGTATTCTGGATGGCGGCGGGCCAGCTCTAGAGCCCGGTCATTGTAGTTGTCGTGCCGGGGATTGCCGTTGATGATCTCCGTACCGTGAATCGCGTCCTCAAACACCGTAGTGTTGCCGTCCCGATAGGGGTGGGCGTGGATAATAAGCACCTGGTTATGGAATTTCTGGAAGAACTCCCGGGCGCTCATGCAGCAAACGTAGGGGTTGGATCGCAGCCACGCCTCATCAATGCCGTACACCAGGTAGTCGTTGTCATTTTCGGGAAATCGCAGTTCCGCGCCGAGCAGCACTTGGAAGCCCACCTCGTCGCCCCGCTGTTTGGAGGCGCGGTAGCCGGAGAGATAGTGGTCTATGACCTTATTCCAATCGTGGTCTGTGTCAATCCGGGAGAGGTACTCCGGGTGGAGATGATCCGTCACAACCAGTCCGGAGAAGCCATGGCGCACATAGCGGTCCACCACCTCCGCCGCCGGCAGGTGGCCGCACTTGCTGGTTTCCGCCGTGTGAGTGTGGGGGTCAAACAGGTATCCGTCCATAAAATGCCTTCTTTCCATGATTCAGACTGTCATGCTCAAACTGCGGGAGGGGGGCAGCGCCTTGGAACAGGGCAGACAAAAGCCGGTTTTTCCACCAAAAAGTCCTCGAAAATGCAAACGTTTTCGATTCTGCGACGCAACTCCGCCCGCAAGAAAGAGAAGTACACTTCTGCATTGAAATATATAGAGTTTTGTCAGAAAAGTCAATATAAAACTGCGATTTCTGGACTTTTGGTCAAAATGGCAAAAACAGGGGAGTGTCTTTGGCGGTTCCTCCCCTTGACAGAGAAAAGTAATCTACCATAGAATAAAGACAGAAAATCGAAAACGTTTGCATTCGGCGCATAAGACGAGTGGGCAGCGGATCCAGAGAGCATCTGCCTGTCTGCGGATAAGGAGGAAGGATGAACGAAAAAAGGTACAGGGCCGTCCTGTTCGACTTGGGCGGCACCCTTCGGATTGCGCTGGAGGATGAGCCCTATATGCGCCATGCCCGCAGGAAGATGACGGAGCTGGCGGGGGCACCGCTGCAGGTGGAGGACTTCTATCAGTTGGTAGAAGACCGCTACGAGTCCTATCGCCGCTGGGCCCTGGGAGAGAACAAGGAGGCTGGCGACCGGGAGCTCTGGTGCCGGTGGCTGCTGCCGGACTATGACCAGAAGCGCATTGCCCAGGTCTGCCATGAGCTGTCCTTTGAGTACCGCCAGTCCAAAGGCCGGCGTGTGGTGGTGGACGGCGGGGCAGAAGTGATCCGAACCTTGCACGAGCGGGGATACAAGCTGGGCATTGTGTCCAACCTGATTGGCGAGCACGAGGTGCCCGACTGGCTGGAGGAGGATCGGCTGGCCCCGTATTTTGGCAGTGTGGTGCTCTCCTCCGTGTGCCATCTGCGCAAGCCTGGCGCGGAGATTTACCACATTGCAGCCCGGGAACTGGGGGTGGATCTGGCAGACTGCGTCTCCGTGGCGGACAACATCAAGCGAGATATTCCAGGGGCCAAGGCTGCGGGAATCGGCTGCAACATCATCTTCCGGTCTCCGGAGAAGAAGCATCCTGTGGAGTTCACGGAGGAGACGCGGCCGGATGCAGTGATCGATACGTTCCCGGAATTGCTGGAGTTGCTGCCGCCGCTGAAGTGAACGCATCATTTTTTTCAAATCCCGGAAAACGTTTGTGTGAGCCGTTCGGATTTGAATTTTGCAAGACAACGAAATAACCAAAATTAGAATAATTTTATTGGATACTTTATTAAATATGCGGTATAGTTCTTGACAAAAGTATGAACGAATGTTAAATTTGAAATCGCATAGAAACGAAAACGTTTGCGATATTTAACACAAACAACAAGAGGAACTGAGGAGAGAGGGTGCAAGAGGAAGATGAAACCGCAAGAGCAAACGTATTCAAAAAGCCGGCGGCTGAAGAATCAGATCAAGGCAGTGGTGACAAATCCCTACAACATCATCGTACTGATCGCCGTCGTTCTGCTGGTCTATCTGATCGTCCTGCCGCTGCTGGACATGATCGCCACCACCTTTGAGCTGGCCCAGCGGGACATCCGGGCTGTGGGCGGCGGCAAGGCCGGCGACTTTACCCTGTACTACTGGCAGCGGCTGCTGGCCAGTGAGCTGTCCTGGACCATGCTGATCAAGCCGTTGATCAACTCCCTGGTCATCGGCGTCTGCGTGTCCGTGTGCGCCATCCTGCTGGGTTCCATTCTGGCCTGGCTGATGGTCCGGTCGGATCTGCCCTTCAAGAAGTTTTTCTCCCTGGCGGTGATTATCCCCTACATGATCCCCTCCTGGTGCAAATCCCAGGCGTGGCTGTCCATGTTCAAGACAGCGAGGTTGGGCGGCGCGCCCGGCTTCATGGCCTCCCTGGGGCTGGATGTGCCGGAGTGGCTGGCCTATGGCCCTGTCGCCATCATCATCGTGCTGACCCTTCATTATTACGCCTATACATACCTGCTGGTATCCTCAGCACTGAACTCCATCAACTCCGAGCTGGAGGAGATGGGTGAGATCCAGGGCGCGGGCAAGGCCATGATCCTGCGGAAGATCACTCTGCCTTTGGTGCTGCCGGCCATCCTGTCGGCCGTGATCCTGACTTTCTCCAAGGCCATCGGCACCTTCGGAACCATCAACTATCTGGGCTCCCCGGTGCAGTACTACACCCTGTCCAGCCAGCTGTACATGAATATCAACTCCCGGGATACGCAGACCGGATTTGCCATGGCGATCCTGATGATTATTATTGCCTCCATCGCCGTGTTCGTCAACCAGAAGCTGATCGGCTCCCGCAAGTCCTACGCCACCATCGGCGGCAAGGGCGGCCGATCCACCCTGATCGGCCTTGGGAAGGTAGGCAGGCCGGTTATCACTGCGGCGCTGTTCGTGTTCTTCGCAGTGGGCATCATCATGCCAATCGTCATCTTGGTCATGGAGAGCTTCATGCTCAAGGAAGGTATCTACTCCCTGGACAACTTTACCCTCCACTACTGGATTGGCGAATCCAATCCCCAGATTATGGAGGGGCTGCCGGGCATCTTCAAGAATGACGAGTTCATCAACTCCCTGTTCAACTCCCTGCGCCTGACTCTCGTGAACGGCGTGTTCGGCACCATCTTCGGCCAGCTGCTTGGCTACATCACCGCCAAGGGCCGCGGCAGGCTCCACGGCAAGCTGGTGGAACAGCTGGTGTTCATCCCCTATCTGATCCCGTCCGTGGCGTTCGGCGGCATCTATCTGTCCATGTTCTCCCAGCCCCAGCAGATCTTCGGCGTGACCCTGGTGCCCGCCCTGTACGGCACCTTCGCTCTGCTGACGCTGGTGTCCGTGGTGAAGCATCTGCCCTTCGCGGCGCGGGCCGGCACCTCCAACATGCTGCAGATCAGCGGTGAGCTGGAAGAGGCGGCCACCATCGAGGGCGCCGGATTCTTCCGCCGGTTCGTGAAGATTGTGTTCCCCCTGTCCAAAGGCGGCTTCATCTCCGGCTTCATGCTGATCTTCGTTTCCATCATGAAGGAGCTGGATCTGATCATCCTGATCATGACCCCCACCACCTCCACGCTGCCGTACCTGGCGTTCCGGTACCAGAACGGCAACTCGCCGCAGGCATCTGACTGCGTGGCGATTGTGATGTTCTCTATTGTGTTCCTGGTGTATGCGATAGCGAATCTCTCCGGCAAGGCGGACCTGGCCAAGAGCATGGCCGGCTGACGCGGACAGAGAACTGAGAGGAGACGACGAACATGAGCAAGATTGAATTGAAACATATCGATAAATTCTATGGCAAGAACCACGTTCTGAAAGATCTGAACCTGACCATCGAGGACGGCGACTTCATGACGCTGCTGGGCCCCTCCGGCTGCGGCAAGACCACAACGCTGCGGGTGGTGTCCGGCCTGGAAAAGCCCCAGAACGGCTTCATCTACATGGACGGCAAGGAGATCGTCAACGCGGCGGAGGCGTACTACGCGCCCCCGTCCCAGCGGAACCTGAACCTGGTGTTCCAGTCCTACGCGCTGTGGCCCCACATGACTGTCTTTGAGAACGTGTCCTTCGGCCTGAAGATCAAAAAGATCCCCTCCGCGGAGATCGAAAAAATGGTTGCCAGCGCCCTGGAACGGATGCAGATCGGCCAGTACGCCAAGCGGTATCCCACCGAGCTCTCCGGCGGCCAGCAGCAGCGTGTGGCCATCGCCCGCGCCATCGTGTCAGAGCCCCGGCTGCTCCTGCTTGACGAGCCCCTGTCCAACCTGGACGCCAAGCTCCGCGTGGATATGCGGTCCGAGCTGAAGCGCCTGCACCACGACACCGGCAGCACCATCATCTACGTCACCCACGACCAGGTGGAGGCGCTGACCATGTCCACCAAGATCGCCCTGTTCCGTGAGGGCGAGCTGGTCCAGGTGGATAAGCCTCTGGAGCTGTACGACAACCCCTGCGATCTCTATACGGCGGACTTCATCGGCAACCCCAGCATCAACTTCGTGGAGGCCTCGGGCACCGCCGGCGCGTCCGGGCTGTCGGTTGACGGTGTCATGGGCCGCCTGGAGTTCTCCCGGGAGGACATGACGCCTGAAGCGCCCGCCTCCGGCGACCTGAAGCTGGTTCTGGGCATCCGCCCGGAGCAGATCACCATTTCACGTGAGAAGACCGACGCCGCGCAGGTGGAGGCCCGTGTATACGCCGGAATGCCCGCCGGTTCCGAGACCCTGGTCTCCGTCCGGGTCGGTGAGAAGCTGATTACTGTAAAGGAGCTGGGCTCCACCCATTACGCCGGCGATGAGACGGTCTATCTCTCCTACCCGCCCAAGAAGGTCAATGTGTTCGACGCCTCTACCAAACGCCTGATCAAGTACTCCCGCTAAGTGTGCGTTTCCATCATCCGAGCGATCCCGGAGTATCCTGCGGCGTCAGCCGTTGCGATAAAAGAGAGCGATTTGAGGAAGAATGATTAAAGGAGGAAAAGAACCATGTTGAAGCACAAGAAACTATTGAGCGCCCTGTTGGCTGCTGTCATGCTGTTTACTGTGACCGGCTGCGGCGGCACGGATGATGAGGCGGAGGATGCCGGCGCCACCTCCTGGGAGGAAACCGCCAACATCACCGCCACGGACGAGACGGATGAGGAGCTCTATGAGCAGGCCATCGCCGAGGGCGGCGAAGTCACCCTGTACTCCATCTCCTCCCGCTGCACCAAGGTGGCGGAGGCCTTCATGGCCAAGTACCCCGAAATCACCTGCACGCCCTTTGATATCTCTACCAACGACCTGCTGGACAAGGTCACCCGTGAGCACGAGGCCGGCCAGTATGTGGCGGATGTGGTCCATATCAAGGATGAGGACGGCTCCCTGTACAATGAGTATGTGCAAAACAAGATTTTTTACATATATCAGCCTGCCGACATCCTCGCCCATATTGATCCCAGCCTGACAGAGACGCAAACCCCTCTGTACATTGAGCTGACCCAGCTGTTCTACAATGCTGAGGCTTATCCTGACGGTTCCCCTGTCACCAACATCTGGCAGGTGACCGAGCCCCAATGGAAGGGCAAGATCCTGATGCAGGATCCCCTGAATAATGTGGGCTGGGGCTCCTGGATTACCGGCTTCTGCGTGGGTGATACCCCGGATCAGCTGGCTGCCGCCTATGAGGAACTGTATGGCGAGGAGCTGGTGCTCTCTGAGGGCTGCGCCAACGCCGGCTACGAGTTCCTGAAGCGCCTGCGTGAGAATGAGCCGATCTTCACCTCCGCTTCTGACGAGGTCGCCGAGGCTGTCGGCACCCCCGGCCAGTCCGATCCCCCCATTGGTTTCTGCGCCTCCTCCAAGCTGCGCAAGAACGAGGATAACGGCTGGGTCCTGGCTCCCGTGAACCTGTATCCCACCACCGGCATCCCCGCCATCAACACCCTGTACGTGGTGGAAGGCTGTGAGCATCCCGCTGCCGCCAAACTGCTGATCCGCTTCATGATGGGCGGCATTGATGGCGATACCAGCGGCTACGAGCCCTTCAACACCCTGGGCGGCTGGCCTGTCCGGGACGACATTGAACCCGCTGAGGGCTCTGTCCCCTATGAGGAGATGAACGTTTCCCCGTTCGATCCCAATTCCATCTACACGGAGTTCATGACCGTCCGTGACTTCTGGCAGATGCTCGGATAACAGCACTTCGGCGATCCTGGCTGCTTCACACGGCCGGCGGACGGGAATCCGTCCGCCGGCTCTCCATTCCGGCCCTCTCAGATAAGGAGATATGCGCATGAATCTATTCATTGACAAGAATCACCGGCGGAAGAGCCCCATTGCCATTGCAGGCTTTTTCGCCACCCTGCTGGACCTCTGCATCTACGGGGTTCTGTATACCCTGCTGGCAGAGCCGCTGTACCGGCAGCTTACGCTGCCCAGCACTGCAGCCACCAACGCCGTGCACACGCTGATCATCGCATTGGCGGGGACGGCAATCGGCAGCCTGCTGTTCCTTCTGCGGGACAAGCGGGTGGCGCTGTTCGGGTTTGTGGGGCTGGCGGTGGTTCTGGTGATGTTCTACTTCGCAGCCTGGATGCTGGATACAGACCAGCGGGCAACCATGGTGCAGCTGATTACCCTGTATGGTGTGGCACCGGCCCTGATCGGAAACGCGGTGGCTTGGCCGGTCTATCTCAAGCTGAGAAAGACCCATCCTCTGCCTGTGCAGAAGACTCTGCAGGAGGAGATGCGGGAGGCGGCCGGGACCAAGGCTGATGCCGCCCCCAAAGCGCATCCTGCTGCCCCGGCTGCTGAAGAGCGGCCCCGGCGGTCTCCCCAGGAGGATGCCATGCTGTTGTTTGAGGACGGAGAGGATGCCGGCTGCCACCGCCGGCGGAATACACACGGAAAGGATGAGGATTCCTGATGCTGACAACCGTTTTATTTGATATGGGCGGAACTCTGGAGGATATTTGGTACAACGAGGACACCCAGCGGGCGACCTGCCGCAGGCTGCTGGAGGTCCTGCGGGCCAACGGCCTGGAGCCCGGCTGCCCGGACGATGTGTTCTGGAAGCGGATCACGGACGGCGTAAAGGCCTATAAGCAGTGGAGCGAGGGGAATATGCTGGAGAAAAAGCCGGAGGAGATTTGGCCGGACTGGTATCTTCGGGACTTTGCCTTTGACCGGGAAAAGCTGCTGCCCATCACCGAGGAGCTGGCCAACCTGTGGGAGGTCACCTTCTACCACCGGGAGCTCCGCGACGGCGCGGCAGAGATGCTGCAGGCCCTGAAGAGCCGGGGCTACCACCTGGGCGTTATCTCCAACAACGCCTCGCTGTACAATGTGTTCCGCGTGCTGGAGGACTACGGCATCCGCGGCTTTATGGAGGATGTAACGGTCTCCAGCGTCACCGGTTATCGCAAACCCCATCCGGAGATCTTCCGGATCGCCCTGCGGCAAATGCAGGCAAAGCCGGAAATGTGCGTCTATGTGGGCGACACGGTCTCCAGGGACATCATCGGCCCCAAGCAGGTGGGCTTTGCCAAGGCCGTGCAGATCCGCTCCTTCCTGTCGGAGCAGAAGGATGTGCACGTGGCCGCGGATGCGGCACAGCCGGACAAGGTTATCGGAACACTGATGGACCTGGTGACTTGGCTGGACCAGATCAATCCAGAGCTGGCCCCCGCCCCCGGCGCATAACCACTCATTTAATTTGCTCACTTTACTTTTTTCTCTTTCTTGCGGAGAGGCGCCCCGGCTGAATGGCCGGGGCGCCTCTCCGTGTTGTCATGAAATCCGGGGGGCTGTCAGGAGAACTGGGCATCGTATAGGACCCGATAGATACCGCCGGCATCCAGCAGCTGCTGGTGAGTGCCCTGCTCGGCGATCCGGCCGTCCTGCAGTACCAGGATGCGGTCCGCCGTGCGCACTGTGGCCAGACGGTGGGCGATGAGGAAACAGGTGCGCCCCCTCCGCAGCCGCTCCAGGGCGGCGCTGATCTGCTCCTCGGTCTCCGGGTCCACGTCCGAGGTGGCCTCGTCCAAGATCACGATGTCCGCATTGGAGAGGAAGCAGCGGGCAAGGGCCAGCAGCTGCCGCTGGCCCTTGGAGAGGCCGGCGCCGCTGTCAGTGAGTGCGGTATCATATCCATCCGGCAGGGAGGAGAGAAAGGAATGGATACAGGCTGCCTTGGCGGCGGCCTCGATCTGGGCGCGGGTAGCGCCCGGCACGCCGTAGGCGATGTTTTCCGCGATGGTGCCGCCGCACAGCCAGCCGTCCTGCAAGACGATGGCCAAGCGACGCCGGAGGCCGTCCCGGGTGTACTGCTGGATGGGCAGTCCGTCAATGGTGATGGAGCCCTTCTGGGGCGTATAGAACCGCAGCAGGAGGGAGACCAGGGTGGTCTTGCCGGCCCCGGTGGGCCCCACCACAGCCACCATGCTGCCGGCGGGGATGTCCGCGCTGAAGTCCCGCAGCACCGGGTGGGCGGGGTCATAGCCGAAGTCCACATGGCGGAAGGAGATGGCGCCGGAGAGCTTGCATGGCTCCCGGGCGCCCGGCAAGTCGCCATCCTCTGCCGGCTGGTCCAGCAGATCCAGAACCCGCTCCGCCGCGGCCACGGAGGCCTGCAGGTCGCTGAGGAGCTCCGCCGTCTCCCGGATAGGACCGGAGAATTTGCGGGAGTACAGCACAAAGGAGGACAGCGCCCCCAGGGACAGTCCGCCGCCTAAGTACAGCAGGGCACCAAAGACACTGACCGCCGCCAGGGAGAGGTTGTTGATGAAGTTGACGGAGGGCCCCAGGGCCGTGCTGGCGCAGTCGGCCTTGTAGTACGTCTCGGAGGCGGCGTCGTTTTTCTCGGCGAACTGCCGAAGATCTGCCGCCTCGACGCCGTAGACCCGAATGGCCCGCTGGCAGCTGACCCGCTCCTCCGCAAAGCTATTCAAGGCCCCCAGCTCCTGGGAGCGGCGGCGGAACAGGGGGTGGATATGCTTCATCTGGAGCCGCGTCAGCAGGACGGAGAGCGGCACGGTCAGGAAAAACACGCCGGAGAGCAGGGGGGAGAGCATCAGCAGCATCACAAAGGAGCCAATGACCGTCAGCAGGCTGGTGCCGATCTGGAGCAGATCAGTGGACAGGGCGGCGTTGACCGTGTCCACATCATAGCAGACCCGGCTGATCAGATCCCCCGCCGGGTGGGTGTCAAAATACCGGACCGGTAGCTGAGTGATTTGCTGAAAAGCTGCCTTCCGCAATGTGTAGGATACGGTCTGCCCCACCCGCACCAGGGCGGCGGAGGCGCCGTAGCTGCAAACAGCGGACAGGACAGCGGCTCCGAGACCTGCGGCACAGCACCGCAGCACCGCGGTCAGGTCCGCAGCCCCCGGCCCAGTCCCGATGGCCTCCACCGCCCAGCCCGCCACGAGAGGCACCAGCAGCGCCAGCAGACCGGACAGAGCGGCCAGCGCCGCAGCCCCTGCTAGGGACGGCGCCTGGGGCCGCAGGAACCGGCCCATCCGGCGAAACAGATGTCGTTTCATCCGACATCACCTCCCATCTGGAGCTTGGCCATGCGCTGATAGCGCCGGCAGGAGGCCATCAGCGCGTCATGGCAGCCCTGGGCGTCGATGCGGCCGTTTTCCAGGACCAGAATGCAGTCCGCTTCACGCACGGCGGACACCCGCTCGGAGATTATCACCAGGGTAGTGCAGGGGAAATCCCGCCGCAGCGCCTGCCGCAGCGCGGCGGCTGTGGAGTAATCCAGGGCGCTGTCGGCATTGTCCAGTACCAGGATCTCCGGCCGGTCCGCCAGGGCCCGGGCGATCAACAGCCGCTGACGCTGGCCGCCGGAGAGGTTGGCGCCGCCCGGGTCCAGCGGGGTGTCCAGACCCTGAGGCAGCTGGGAGATAAAGGGCCACGCCTGGGCCGTCCGGGCGGCGGCTTCCACCGCCGGCCGTGGGAGATTTCGCAGGAAGGAGATGTTTTCATAGACGGTGCCGCGGATCAGGTCGTCGCTTTGAAAGACCACGCCGAAGCGGCTCTGGAGTGCCCGGCGATCCTGGGCTTTTACATCCATGCCGCCCACCCAGACCACGCCCCGGTCTGCGTCATACAGCCGCAGCAGCAGGGCGGTCAGTGTGCTCTTGCCGCTGCCGGTGGGCCCCAGGATTCCCAGCATCCCGCCTTGGCGCAGGAGGAAGGACGCCTCCTCCACATCCGGCTTGGCACCCTGATAGGAGAATGTGACGCGGTCCATGCCCAGAAAACCGCCGCCAGCAGGCAGGGGAGCTGTTTGCCGCTGCTGCTCCGGGGCCAGCAGGACCTCCTGGATCCGGCGGGCGGATGCGGCGCCCTTGCTGACCTTCACGAACACCTTGGAAAGCCCCAGTGTGGCGCTTTTGGATCAGAGTGAAGTAGGTCATAAAGGCGACGATCTGCCCCGGGGGCATCAGTCCCGCGTTGACCCGCAGGGCCCCCACCAGGACTACCAGGATGAGCCCGGCGTTCAGCAGCAGATCGGTTATGGGGTTTGCCAGCGCCATGACCTGCCCGGCCTGCGCCTCTGCCTGCCGCTGGGCCTGGTTGGCTGTGTCAAAGCGATCCCGCTCCCTGACCTGACAGGCGAGGGCCTTTACCACCCGCACCCCGGCGGCGTTCTCCCGTAGGATGCGCACCACCGTGTCCACAGCCGCCTGAGCTCTGGTGTAGTGGGGGATCCCCCGCCGGGTCACCAGCGTAATGGTGAGAAAGGTGAGAAGGCTCACCGCCAGCTGCACCAGCGCCAGAGAGGGCTCCAGCAGAAAGGTCAGTATCAATCCGCCCAACACCAGCATGGGGGCCCGGATGCCGCCCCGCTGGACCTTGTCAAACATCTGGTGGACATTGTAGGTGTCATTGGTGAGGCGGGACACCAGGGAGGAGGGTGAGAATTGGTCTGCCTGGGTGCAGGAGAGTCCCTGGATCCGGCGGTAGAGATCCTGGCGCAGTACCCGGGTCATCTCCATGGAGACCCAGGCGGCCATCCGGTTGGCGGTAATATTGCAGCCCACCGCCCCAAGAGCCAGCAGCGACATCCAGCCGCCGGTCCGCCAGATGGCGGCAGTGTCGCCGGCGGGCACCAGCTCATCGATGACTTCTGCCAGCAGGAGGGGGAGGATCAGCTCCAGGACCGCTGCGGTGAATTTGATGGCGGCACCGGCGGCGACCCGCCCGGCATGGGGGCGCAGATAGCCCAACACGGTTTTCATAGCGCACCTCTTTTCCAATGTGCAGACAATCTCGCAGCACGCCCTTGGCGGCTGTATCACAAATACAGGGCCCGCGCGGAATGAGGAGCGCATCCCGCGCGGGCCGAGCGTCGGCGCTCATGAATACCAGGCGCCCAGGCCGTCTGTCAGGGCATCGTATGCCCGCTTTACCTTGTCGTAATTCTTGTCCCGGTCCAGGACCACGCCCCGGCCAACGCCGTCCACGATCCGCCCCAGCCCGATCTGGTCCAGGCGGCTGTCCAGCTCCGCCAGCAGCGCGGGGGCGGAGCCGGGTTCGGTGGAGCGGCCGTCGAAGATGATGTGGAAGTAGACCTCCTCCAGGCCCTGCTTCTTGGCCATCTCACAGATGGCCAGGGGATAGTCGATGCACCCGTGGGAGGACTTATGGGTGAGGTAGGCCAGCAGATGCAGGGAGGCATGGTTCCGTCTGGCATGCTCGATGGCCTCCAGAAAGACCGGATTGCGGGCGAAGGAGCCGTCCTGCACCGCCGCGTCCAGCCGCACGTCGTCCTGCATGACGCACCGGCCGGCCCCCAGATTGGAGTGTCCGGCCTCGGAGTTGCCGGCCTTGCCGGCCCCCAGGCCCACAAATTCACGGGAGGCCTGCAGGCGGCACCAGGAGCGATTTTCCAAAAGGGCGTCCCAGTAGGGGGTGTGGGCCAGGTGGATGGCGTCGCCCTCATCGCCGGCGCCCAGGCCCCAGCCGTCGCAGATGATGAGGAGCATCCTCCGCCCCCGGCTCCAGGCGTGTCCCTCCGCCAGGGAGCGGCCGGTCATCTCCAGGGGCTGAGGAAGGCCCATGACGTCTAATATTGTGGGAGCCACGTCGCAGAGGGCACCGTCCCGCAGGGAGATGGGGTCCTCCTGACGGGAGTCTATCAGAATAAAGGGCACCAGATTGGTGGTGTGGGAGCCGTCCGGCTTCCCGGCAACGGTGTACAGCTTTTCGATATTGCCGTGGTCCGCAGTGATGGCCACCACGTAGTCCTGGGCCAGGGCAGCATCCACCACCTGCTCCAGGGCCCGGCTGACGTAACCGCAGGCATCCAGCTTGGCGGCGGTGTTCTGGGTGTGGCCGATGACATCACCGTTGGCGAAGTTGGTGACGATGAAGTCGTATTTCCCCAGGGCGCCCGCCACAGTCCGGGCCACCTCCGGCAGGGAGAGCTCCGGCTTCTGGTCAAAGTCGATGCCTTTGGGAGAGGGGACGCACACATCCTCTTCACCGGGGAAGGAGGTGTTTTCCCCGCCGTTGAAGAAAAAGGTCACATGGGCGAACTTCTCGGACTCCGCGCAGTGGAACTGGGTTTTTCCGGCCTCGGAGAGGACCTGGGCCAAAGGTTTTACCACGTGTTCCGGCGCAAAGGCGATGGGCAGATGCTTGAACTTGTCGTGATACAGTGTCAGGATAGCGAAGTACAGATCCTTCAGCTTCCGGCGCTCCACGGCCCGGAAGTCGTCCGCCGTGAACAGTTCCGTCAGCTCGATCTCCCGCTCACCCCGGCGGCAGCAGAACACCACCGCGTCGTGATCCCGGATGCGGCCGACGGGAACGCCGCGCTCAGTCAGCACCATGGGCTCCAGATGATAGTCGTCCTGCCCTGCGGCATAGGCATGCCGGACGGCCTCTGCCAGCTGGGCACCGCCGTGATTGGATACAGACATCAAAAGACCTCCCCTATGTTTCAGGCCGCCATTCACAGTGGGCAGGAGAGCTTCTGTAAACGGACAGCTGAAGAATGTAAACGTTTGCGGTTTTCTTGATTTTATTTTAGGATATCCGTCTGTCATTTGTCAAGTCGGCGCCCGCCAAAGAATCTTCGGCAGATTTGGAGAAATTACTATAATGATAATTTTTTCGGAGATATTGACAAGTTTGATATAATTCTATATGCTGTTCAATAAGAAAAGTGAAATTGACGATTTGTTTGATTTTAACGGCGTCAAAATGAAAACGTTTACGCAATGGAACCGGCTCAGGCGTGGACCGATGGAAAGGACAGAGATCATGAAGAACGTGACACTGAAGGATGTGGCCAAGGCCGCCGGTGTCTCTTATGCAACGGTATCCCGGGCTCTGTCGGGGAGTAACCAGATCGGAAAGAGCACGCGGGAGCGGATTGTCCGCCTGTGCGACGAGATGGGGTACACGGGGAACTACGTGGCCCGCTCCATGGTGATGAAAAAGACGTATCTGCTGGGACTGGTGGTGCCGGCCATTGAAAATGAGTTCATGTCCCAGCTGGCCTATTATGTGGAGATGAGCGCCCGGGCCAGGGGCTACAACATTATGCTGTGCAACTCAGAGCCGGATTTGAAACAGGAGGAGATGGTGGTCAAACTGCTGCTGGGCCGCCGGGTGGACGGGATTTTGATCGTCCCCCAGTCCCCGGCCACCTATGAGAAGATCGCCCCGCTGCTGGAGCAGATCCCTGCGGTGTTTCTCAGCGAGAATCTGCGGGATCAGCCCCAGAGCTACGTATCTGTGGACAACAGCCGAGGCGCCTATCTGGGGGTGGAGTATCTCTACGGACTGGGACACCGGGAGATCCTGTACTTCGGTTGCCGGAACTCCACTACCCATCAGCTCCGGGCGGAGGGCTATCTGCGGGCCTGCCGGCAATTCGGGCTGGAACCCAGGCTCCATCACAGCGACTTTGCCCGGTCCTCCATCGAGAATGGATATCAGATGGTCAAGGAGCTGTTTGCAAAGCCCATCGACTATACAGCGATCTTTGCCTCTACGGACTCCAACGCACTGGGCATCCTGAAGGCGGCTGACGAGCTCCATATCCGCATCCCGGGGGATCTGTCCCTCATCGGATTTGACAACATCCCCTCCACTGCGCTGCCGCGCATCGACCTTACCACCATTGAGCAGCCGAAAAAGGAAATGGCCGTCCAGGCGGTGGATATGCTGCTGGACAAGATCGAAAAGGGGACCCAGGGTTATGTGCACCAGATTTTGATGCCCAGCCTGGTCCAGCGGGGGACCTGCCGTTCTCTGACATGATGGCAGAGCGTTTTTTCAATTTGAAGAGTGACAGAAAAAACACCGTTCCTGGCGGTGTTTTCTCTTGCGGCCGAGGTGCGGGTGAAAAGAAAATGGACTGCAGCAACTCCAGAGCTTCACAATAATATCTAGCAGGATATCCGCGCTGGTGGCATCCCTCTTGTCCAAAGCGTGATTCATATGGCTGTAGCTCTCCCGGTATTTCAGAATTTTCCAGACCAGCCCAGGAGAAGTGCTCTGCAATGGACTGGTGGAACTGGATATTCAGCGTGTTTTTCAGCTTCTTGACCCAGGTGGCCTCTTTGTAGACGCTGGCCTTGGTTCACCATACTTTCCATGCAGATCAGCAGGCTATCGGCCATCTCCGGAAGGAGGCATCCATCGAGGGCGCCAGTATGGCTCTTTCTCATAGGTTTGAAGTTCCCCGAGGAAAGGGCTTTCCATTGTTTTATGCGCCTTGGTTTTTGAGGGGCGGCTTTTTCCATGTCTGTGCGCTACGGTCATCCTTGGCGCTGGAAATTTCAGAGATTTGGTCTGGTTAGTGTAAAATTTTTGTTGGCAAAAGAAAAAGGGAAACGGCGAAAACACAGCTTCCCTTGGGACTCCAAAATCAGTAGAATTGTGAAGCGACAAAACACACCTGCTGCAAAGGTGCCTCAAGGCAGCTGTCTGTCTGCTGGATAATGGAGACATTAAAAAAATGTCTCAAAAATCAAAAAAAGGATTGACAAAAGCTGCGGCGTAAAGTATAATCCTTATTGTTCTGTGCGGCGGATGCGTTGTCCCAAAGGATGACAGCATCAAGAAAACGTCAGAATTGTGAAGAGCGAACTGCTATGGATTGGTAAGTGTTTGGGGCAGTAGAGGAACGTTGCTCTTTGTAGCCATCCCAAAACCGCATGCCGAGGGTTCGAATTCTTCTGCTCCTGCCATTGGAATCTTTAGAAGGCAGGATGTATTTGCTTATAATAGGACGAGCCTACAAAATGGCCCGGTAGTTCAGTTGGTTAGAACGCTAGCCTGTCACGCTAGAGGTCGACGGTTCGAGCCCGTTCCGGGTCGCCATTTTATGCTGCTGTAGCTCAGTAGGTAGAGCGCATCCTTGGTAAGGATGAGGTCGGCGGTTCGAATCCGCCCAGCAGCTCCACGAAACACCTGAAATCTTCGGATTTCAGGTGTTTTTTTGTTGCGGATTTGCATTTTTTGCGTGAGGAAAAATGTGGGTCAACCGTCTGCCCCGCATCCGGAAATGTCCGAAAAGGTTTGAAGCGCACCGGACAGGAAGTTTTGCTTCCTACCCGGTGCGCTTTCTCTTTTCCTTGCCGTTTCTTTTTACATGACTTGCTCCATAAAGGCGCCCATGGTTTGAGCAGCCTCGTCCTGCTTCTGCTTCGCAGTGTGGGGATAGGTGCGGAGGGTGAAGCCTGTGTCGTAGTGGCCCGGCATGCTGGACACGATCCTCACATGCACGCCGTTCTGCAGGGCTGTAGTGGCGAAGGTATGCCGCAGACCGTGGAAGTGCAGCCGGTTGTACTCCGCCCGCTCCAGCACTGTCTGGAGCCGCTTCCGGACGGCGGCTGGGTCCAGCGGAGAGTCCTCCTTAACGGGGAGGGGAACATCCACCGGGGATGGTCGGCCTTCTTGCAGGCCTTGAGCACACGCAGCACCAGGGCAGGAAGGAGCACTGTCCGGTTACCTGCCTTGGGCGGGGACACCACCAGTTCTCCTTTGACCCGGTGAATTTGACACACCACCCGCAGGGTGCCGGTGCGGAAATTCAGGTCATCCCATTGGAGTGCCAGGCTCTCCCCTGGCGCAGACCAGTGGCAAGTTCCAGCAGCAGAAGCTCGTAGCAGCCGTCTTCCCCGGCCTGAATCAGCAGGTGCTGGCTTTCCTCGGGATCAGCACTTTCATTTCTTTGGGTTTGGCAGATGACAGCTTACACCCATCTGAGGGATTACAGAAAATCCGTTTTCCTCCACCGCTTTATTCAGTGCTGCATGAAGGGCGGTTTGAATGCCCTGGACAGTCTGGGACAGAACTTCGCCGCAGAGTTCTGCCCGCAGTGGCCTGCCGCTTTTTTGAGGTCTGCATAAATCCTGAGACAGCAGAACCATTCCCGCTTGTCAATAGTCAAGATGCACGGGACCCGCCCGCCGCTGACAAGTACGAATGCTTCTGTTCGTGCGGCAGTCAAGAGGGCAAAAGCAGGGAGTGCTTTTACCCTCGATAATTCTGATTTTTCTTTACATTTGCTTGTGTGGTTTTATATCGCCGCAAGGAATTTGGGCACCACAGCACCGAAAATCAGTGTGTTTTCCAGTGTCCTAAAAGGCAAAAAATTCAGTATTCTCAAGGCTTTTCACGGTGCAACGGCTTTTTGCGGGGCGAATGCAAATACTATTTCTTATAATATCACGTTCGTGAACTTAAGAGTAAGAGCTTATCTTCCTTCTCGCCATTCCAAGCCATTCTCAGAAAGGAACCTAATATCGTCCAGAAAGGCGAATTGCAGGAAGAGGTCATTGCAAAAATGTAACAAGCACGCTCTACGGAGCGATGGATAGAAAGACCAAAACGAGGGAAGCCCACTTTTACAACCTGGACCATCGCTGCGGGCCGCCCACATCCGCATTTGGGCCACCAGTTAACTGAAAGAGTAATGAACCAAGAACTTTGCCTTGGGTGATGAACGCCTCAGGCAGGGTAGGACTACTTTCAGCATCGGCTCCTTCAAAACCGCTGGAGCGGAGGTAATTCCATTCGGTCCAGTGAGCGCCGTATCTGGCAGCAGATCATTGACATCTGTGCCGGGCGCCACCGTACGGGACTCCTATACCGTGGTATAAAATAAGTTCTGCGGGCTTTTACGCCGTCACAGGGCGCGGTGGGGCAGAGATCATTTGCACCAATGCAGACCGCAGCAAGACCAATGGGCCTGACCGCCTGGAAACGTGCGCTGGATGGACGTACGATGAGCGGATATTGCAACTACATTCTGCATTGAGTATCTGATCGGGCGTCAGAGCACTTTCGCCATGCGGAAATTTGCCGCCTGTGTCAGTGCGCTTCAGGCTTTCCGCCGATATGATATTTTTGGGATAAGGGCACGCCTCCAGACAAGCGGCCGTCGTCAAGGCAGACAAAAAGCATGATGCGTTCAACAAGACCCGGAAAATGGTCTCCGACTCTAACAAGGAAGTGCTCAGAATGCTGGAGTCAGGAAAAGTCAGGAGAAAAATATTGACTTGATATACTTTGTGGTTTAGGATTATTATAGATAAAGTATAGTTAAAGCAATATCGTATTGTCGGAAACAGGGATCCCTGTTTCTATGTTTGCTTCGCAAACATAGAAACCATGCTGAACAAACAATGGCTTCCGGAAGCCATGCAGGAAGGAGGAAATTTGAGACGAGTACGATAAAAGAAAGAGCGGAGGAATATTTCCCGGAGATGGTAGAGATTCGCAGGGATATTCACCGCCATCCTGAGATTGGAAGAAACGAGGTAAGGACATCGGCCCTGATTCGAAAGAAGCTGGAGGAATACGGGGTTGATGCAATCGAACGGCCTGTACCAACCGCCGTTGTAGCGTTGATCCATGGAGCCAGAGGCCCGGGCCGCTGCGTGGCACTGCGCTGCGATATCGACGCATTGCCCGTGCAGGAGGAAACCGGACTGCCGTATACCAGTGAGAATCCGGGGATTATGCACGCCTGCGGCCACGATATGCATGCATCCATGATGCTGGGCGCGGCCAAGATCCTGTGCGGAATGAGAGAGCGTTTTGCGGGCTGTGTCAAGCTGATATTCCAGCATAGCGAAGATACATTACCTGGCGGCGCCAAGGAGCTTGTGGAAAAAGGCGTGCTGGAAAACCCCCATGTGGACGCGATCTATGGAATGCATGTGCTGCCGGACGCCCACCGGGCAGGACAGGTTGGGTTCCACATTGGGCCCATAACAACTTCCGTGGACCTGTTCGACTTCACCGTCTCCGGCAGAGGGGGACATGGCTCTCAGCCGCAGAATACAACGGACCCCGTGCTGGCTGCCGCCCAGATGATCGTGATGATGCAGCAGATCGTCGCCCGCCGGGTGGACCCTATGGAGATGGCAGTATTCTCCCTGGGGAGCATCCATGGCGGCGACGCGCCCAATGTGATCCCGGCGGAGGTCAAGTTTGGCGGCGTGACCAGAGCGTATTCGGAAAGTGTGCGAAGCGTGATTAAGGAACAGGTCCAGGCAATTGCAAAAGGTATCGAGGCCGCCTCCGGAAATACAGTACATATTCACTATGCCGACGGATATCCCAGCGCTTTCAATGACAAAGAGCTGATGGATCTTGCCGCTGACGCGGTCCGAAAGGAATTGGGTGAGGACGCGGTGGTCCCCATGCCCGATCCAATGCCTTTCAGTGAGGATTTCAGCTTCTATGGAAAGCTGGGTGGTATCCCCAGCGCCTATCTGATGCTTTATGCAGGACACGAGGGAGAGCTGGCGCCCCTGCACAATCCCAAGTGTGCGGTTCGGGAGGATGTTATGCCGGCAGGCATCAGGACCTTGGTTTCTATTGCTCTGGAATTCCTGAAGTAATCAGATTTGGAAAGTTCAAAATGATTTAACCATTTAAAGCGAAAAAATTCGCGAGAAAAGGAGAATTGTTATGAATGTGCAAGAGGTCGCCGCCCAATACGGAGAGTATCTGATCGAAAAGCGCCGCTATTTCCATCAGCATCCTGAAGTCAGCACCAAGGAATATCACACCAGCAAGGCAATCAAAGAGGCGCTGGACGAGATAGGCGTTTCCTGGCGGCCCTGTGGGCTGGAGACGGGTGTGCTGGTCACCATTCAAGGCGCAAAGCCCGGCAAGACCATTTTGCTTCGCGGAGATATGGATGCCTTGACGGTTCAGGAAACCACCGGGGCGCCTTATGCGAGCAAAAACGAGGGCATTATGCATGCCTGCGGCCATGACTGCCATATTGCGATGCTCCTGACCGCCACCCGCATCCTTCATGACATGAAAGAAGAACTGTGCGGCACGGTAAAACTGGCTTTCCAGCCTGCGGAGGAGGTAGCTCTGGGTGCCAAGTCCATGGTTGAGCAGGGCGCTTTGGACGGTGTGGACGCATGTTTTGCCATTCATGTGTGGACAGATGTGAAGTCCGGCATGGTTTCTCTGGAAGCCGGCCCCCGGATGGCGTCGGCAGACGAATTCCATATCACTGTGAAGGGAAAGGGGTGCCACGGCGCACAGCCGGAGCGGGGTGTGGACGCAGCTGTTGTAACGGCTGCCATCATCAATAACCTGCAGTCCGTCGTCAGCCGGGAGATCTCGCCTATGGACCCGGCGGTCGTTACCGTAGGGACGATCCAGGCGGGCACCCGTTGGAATGTAGTGGCGGAGAACAGCTATATGACAGGAACCACCCGCTGCTTCAGCAATGAGGTGTGGGAAACCTTTGAGGAACGGATGGAAAGAGTTATCAAAGGCACAGCCGAGGCTTACCGCGCTGAGGCAGAGCTGGAGTACCTGCGTATCGTGCCGCCCACTGTCAATGATGAGGCGGTGGTTTCCATCGCCCAAAAATCCGCGGTTGCTGTCCTGGGTGAGAATTGCCTCGCATCCAATCCGGCTACCACCGGCGGCGAAGACTTCTCCTACTTCATGCAGAGGGTGCCGGGAGCAATCGCACTGCTGGGAACCGGAAACGAGGCCTGCGGAGCCGTTTGGCCAAACCATTCCGGCAATTTCTGCGTGGATGAGGCACAGCTTTTGAAGGGCGCCATGCTCTATGCGCAGGTGGCAATGGATTTCAACGCACAGTAATTGGTCAGACTCATATTGGGTGGGAGAATGCAAAACCATGAAAGGAGGCAGTTCTGCCGCCGAAATATGTGCTGAATAAGTAAAGAGGGGGAAAAGACATGTATAACTTTGCACTAGCGTTTGTGCTCTGCGCTGCAGTGTACATCATTGGCGAGGTCGTTTCCACGGCAACAAAAGCATGGATTCCATCGGTATTCGTAACTGCCGCTATCATTCTGGTGGGCTACTGGACAGTCCTTCCCACTACGCTGATCAGCGACGCCGTACTGATTCCCTTTGGCAGCACAATCGGTATCTATCTGCTGATTACGCACATGGGCACCGTGATCAGCATCAAGCAGCTGCTGGAGCAGTGGAAGACCATTGTGGTCTGCCTTGCGGGACTTGCGGGTATGTGCGTCCTGGCACTGTTCGTCTGCCCCCTGCTCATGGACCGCAGCTTTGTTGTCGCGGGACTGCCTCCTCTCACCGGAGGCATCGTGGCTGCAACGACGATGATGGAGGCGGCCAATGCTGCCGGCCTCAAGGAAGCGGCTGTGTTTGCTATCGCCATGTACTGCGTCCAGGGGTTCGCGGGGTATCCGCTTACGGCGGTCTGCCTCCAGCTGGAGGGCAAAAAGCTCCTGAAAGAATACCGGAACGGCGGTGTGTCGGTTGCCGGCGTTTCAAATGCGGTAGATGCAGTCAACGGAAAGCTGGAAACCACCGAGAGTCCGCGCAAGAAACTGCTGCCCCCCACGCCTGCCAAGTGGAATTCTGTTGTGGTGATGCTGGGCAAGCTGGGATTCGTGGCCTGGCTGGCCACACAGCTGGGAAGAGTTGTCATCCCCGGCCTGAACATGACGATCAGCGGCGCTGTGTATGCGCTGGTTCTGGGCATTATTTTCACCAGCATTGGTTTTCTGGATGAGAACGCACTGAATAAAAGCAATTCCTATGGCATTGTCATGTTCGCTCTGATGATGTATATCTTTGACGGCCTGAAGGATTGCACGCCCCAGATGCTGGGCAGCATCATCGGGCCGATGGTCATTCTGATTGTTGTCGGTGTTGCTGGCATGGCGGTATTGTGCTTCGTCAGCGCAAAAATACTGAAGATCCCGTTCCTGCTGGCCTTTGCCACCGCATTGACTGCCCTGTATGGGTTCCCGCCCAATGCAATTATCACTGAAAACACCTGCAACGCTCTGGCGGAGACCCCGGAGGAAAAGGAATATCTGATGAGCAAGATGTTCCCGCCCATGATTGTCGGCGGCTTTACCACTGTGACGATCACGTCCGTTATCATTGCAAGCGTATTTGCCAAAATGTTCTGATTGTAAAGGCCATATCATCTACAAAAGCGGGACACGAAGTGTTCCGCTTTTGTAGAATCAAATGTTGGTTGGGATCATAGAATAGGAGCGTATCGCTATGAATCGGAAACTGATTTGTCAAATATTGAATCATGAGATGATGCTGGCCACCGGCTGCACAGAGCCTGCCGCGATTGCGCTGACAGCCGCCATTGCCCGAGAGCAGTTGGATGGAGAGCTGGAGCATATCAAGGTCAGGGCCAGCGCGAATATCATCAAGAACGCGATGTCTGCGGGGATACCCGGAACGAACTATACTGGAATAAATTATGCAGCTGCTTTGGGTGCTGTGTGCGGGGCGGTGGACCGCCAGCTCCGGGTTGTGGATGACGCCCGCCCGGAAGACATTGAAAGAGCGGCCCATCTTGTGGAAAATGGATATGTGGACGTGAGAAGGGCGTTTGATCCGGACAAGCTGTATGTGGAAGTTGAACTGGTGAATAAAGAACACCAGTCCCGCGCCATTATTAAGGGAGCGCATACCAATGTGATCCTTGTGGAGCGGGACCACCAGAGGGTGGGCTGTGAGCTGCCCGGGCAGACGATGGAAACGGATATCACGCCGGAGCAGATCAGCAGGACGCTGAATATCCGGACGATCTATGAATTTGTGGAGACGATGGATCGCCGACAGGATGATTTACACATGATCCAAGAGGCCATCGAAGTCAATGGGCATATCGCGCAGCTGGGCGCAGCGGGTGATTACGGACTGAATATCGGCCATGGTATCCGGAACAATCAGGAAGCGGGGCTGATGGGGCACGATGTTGTCATGGATGCCGTAGCCATGACTGCCAGCGGGGTGGACGCCAGAATGGCGGGAGCCAATGCCCCGGTCATCACAAATTCCGGATCCGGCAATCAGGGCATTACCGCAACAGTTCCCATCTTGTCTGCCGCGAAGAGTCTTGGTATTGATGAAGAGAGAACGTTTCGCGCTGTCACGCTGAGCAACCTGATGGCGATTCATATCCACGCGGATTTCGGACCGCTCTCCGGGCTCTGCGGGGCGACCATTGCCGCTGCCGCCGCAGCCTGCGGCTTGGTGTATCTACAAGGAGGCACGCTGGAGCAGATCGGATTTGCTGTAAACAATATGTTTGGGAATGTGAGCGGAATGCTCTGTGACGGTGCCAAGGCAGACTGCGCCTTGAAGATCAGCACCTGTGTCTTTGCCGCCTTCCAATGTGCCGCTATGGCCCTTCGGAGTGAAAGCGTGAAAGCGACAGATGGAATTGTAGAAACAGACCCGGAAGAAACGATCAGAAATTTCGTGCGGCTTGGGAATGAGGGTTCCTCTAAATGTGATGATTTGATTTTGGAGATGCTTCTTCAGAAATAGGAGGACTGTTATGAACTATAAAGAACTGGCTGAACAGGCATTGGATTACATTGTGGAACAGCGCAGATGGTGCCACCAGAACCCGGAACTGAGCCTCGAGGAAGTCCAGACCACAGAGCATATTGCGGCAGAGCTTCAGAAAATGGGCTATACCGAGATCCAACGCTTCCCGGACCATACCGGATTATGTGCGATGCTGCGGGGGGGAAAGGCCGAAAAGGCGTGCAGAACTGTGGCTCTCCGGGCGGATATTGATGCCTTGCCGGTAGAGGAAAAGACAGGTCTGCCCTTTGCAAGCCGAAATAAGGGCGTCATGCATGCCTGCGGCCATGACTGCCATATCTCCATGCTTCTCGGTGCGGCAAAGATGCTGATGGAGACGAAAGACGAATTGCAAGGCAACGTCAAACTGATTTTCCAGGCTGCGGAGGAGACCTGCCACGGTGCGGAATACTATGTTGAAGCGGGTATCCTTGATGGCGTGGATGCCATTATGGGCCAGCACGTGTGGGCGACACTGGAGGAGCCATACATCAATGTGCAGGCGGGGCCCCGCATGGCCAGTGTGGATAACTTTGTAATCAAGGTAGATGGCGTTTCCGCCCATGGGACACAGCCACATCTGGGTGTGGACGCACTTTTGGCTGCCGCAGCGATTGTCAGCAATATCCAGTCATTTGTCTCCAGAACGAACGACCCCTTAAACCCGCTGGTAGTAAATATCGGAGAGATGCACGCCGGACAGCGGTATAATATTATTGCAAACCATGCGGAACTGTTTGGAACCACCCGGACTTATAACGCAGAATTCCGTATGAAGATTGAAGAGGGGCTGCGGCGGATTGCTGAAAACACAGCCAAGGCTTTTGGCGCGACTGCCACGGTTGAATATGATTACTATGCAAACTCTCTTTATAACGATGATGAAGAATTGAATAAAATCGCCCATGACGCAGCTGTGAAACTCTATGGGGAAGCGTGTTTGAAAGAACTTCCCCAGATGATGGGCAGTGAGGATTTTGCTTTCTTTGCCGATAAGATTCCAGCGGTGTTCGGTTTTCTTGGAACGAGAAATGAGGAACTCGGTATGACGGTGGGGAACCACAACGACCGCTATACAGTCCATGAGCCGGTGCTGCAGAGGGGGGCCGCACTGTATGCGCAGTTTGCGGCAGACTATCTGGAGCGTGGCAAATAAACTGGCAGCTGATGAATTGCGCAGGGGACATTCCGGACTCAGAAAATGCCCGGAAAGGAATATCCGCTGTACAGTAGAGGCCGGCATTCCATCGACTGGAATGCCGGCCTATCATTTTGTCATTTCAATCAAATGGTGTTCTTAATATATTCCTTATCCCAGAGCCGGGAAACTAACACTATCTTCATCGGAAGTGCTCTATTATGACTTTAGCGGGCACCAGAAGCACTCCAATAAATGCGACTGTGGTAGAAACGAGGTTGTACTCATGGAATATGGAATATGGACACTGATCCCCGTCCTGTTCGTCATTGCCTTTGCGCTGAAAACAAAGCGGACTCTGGAACCGTTGATCTTTGGAACTCTGCTGACCTATGTGATTACCAGCGCTGCACGGATCCCGTCCGAGGGAGTGTATGCACTGTCTCACATCGCCACCGACTGGATGGATGCTTTTTTCCGCGTGGCGACAGATTATTCGCACCAATGGGTCTTTTTGGTGTGCGCGTTGTTCGGCAGCCTCATTACGCTGTTGGGAGAATCCCATGGAACACTGGGATTTACAAGGGCGCTTGGAAAGCTCTGCCGGGGGCCAAGGTCCACCATGATGGTCACCTGGATCATGGGGATTCTTATTTTTGTGGATGACTATTTGAATATCATGACACTGAGCACCTGCATGAAAAAACTGACCGACCAACGCCGTGTGCCCCGGGAGGCCCTGTCTTACATCATCGATTCCACCGGCGCGCCGGTGTGTGCCATTCTGCCGTTCTCTACCTGGGCAATCTTCTTTTCCGGGCTATTTTTCACGCAGCCGGGGATTGCGGAGCTGGGCTATGGAACGGCGATAGAGACATTCTATCACGTGATCCCCTTTGCCTTTTACGCCATCGCAGCGGTTATCATCGTGCCGCTGTTTATCGTTGGCGTTGTTCCCAAGCTGGGGCGGATGCGGACCGCTTACCGCCGCCTTCAGGAGACCGGCAAGGTCTATTCGCCGGAGAGCGCACCGCTCAACGAGGAGGATGAGTCGGAATTTCAGACACAGGGCAGCCTCATGGACTTTATCCTGCCGGTGGGCGTGTTGATTATCTTGGCAATCATTTCCGGAGAGCTGTTTCTGGCCGTGGTTGCTGCGATTGCAGTGTGCTTTGTGCTCTATATTCCCAGAGGCAAAATGAGCTTTTCCAGGTTCTGTGATCTGGCGATGCACGGCTTTTGCAACATGATTCCCACGGTGGCCATCATCTTCTTTGCGTTTGTTATGCAGGAGGCAATGACCGATATCGGGATTGCCGATTACATCATTACCCTGGTGCAGCCCCATGTCAATGCCGTGATCTTCCCTCTGGTGACATTTCTGGTGGTGGCGATCCTGAATTTCAGTACAGGCAGCGTGTGGGGGATTCCGGCCATCGTTGCGCCAATCCTGCTGCCACTGGCGGAGAGCATCGGCACAAATCTGCTCCTGGTCATGGGGGCGATTGTCTCGGGCGCCACGCTCGGCAGCCATGCCTGCTTCTATTCCGATGCCACGGTATTGACATCCAGCTGCTGTAAGATCGAGAACATGGATCATGCGTTGTCTCAGATTCCGTATGCGCTGTGTGCCAGCGGAATTTCCGCTTTGGGGTATCTGGTATGCGGTGCTCTGCTGTAAAGGAGGAAGGCCTATGCCGTATCATCTTTGGATGGGAAATATTGTAAATATTGCCACGGATGCCATTGTAAATGCTGCAAACACAGAACTGAAGCGTACGCCGGGGATCTGTGAGGCAATTTTCGCCGCAGCGGATAGTGCAAAGCTGGAGGAGGCTTGCCGACGTCATGGCCATTGTCCTATCGGACATTCTGTGATGACGCCGTCCTTTGGGCTGCCGGCCCGCTATATTATTCACGTGGCCGGACCTGGCTGGTTTGGAGGCGCGGAGCGAGAGCGGTTACTGCTGGCAGACTGCTACCGCCGCGCCATGACAAGGGCAGTGACCAGCGGATGCAAAAGCATTGCGTTTCCACTTATTTTTTCGGGAGAATATCACATCCCACGAGAAGAAGCAATCTATATTGCCGGCCAAGCGATTACGGACTTTATACGCCGGAGTCCTGCCTTGGATGTGGTTTTGGTCCTTTACAAGCCGGGAATCTATCTGATGGCCAAACGGATTTTGGGATGGGACGATACACACAGTTATGAAACGAGCGCCAAATGATTCTGGCGCTCGTTTTCCTGCTGGTGGGAGCGCCCCAATTCTATCTTCCGATCATGACGCCATTATTCACGGTTTGGTAGTATTACGCGTGATACGATAACGGGACAAGGTATTGATTCTATGACGAGTTGTGGGAGGGTGAGTACATAGGGGGCAGACAAACAATGAATGCGCGAATTTCCCACACGATCCGGAAGCGGAGGCTCCTCCGGGGAGGCTAAAAATCCTTTTTGGCTATGCGGCCGCGTGAGCAAAACGTATGCCCTGTCGTAAGCGGCGCATCAGGCGCAGAAAGAGGGCGCTGATCTGGTGGTGGGCTATGTGGAGCCCCGCATGTAAGACCGGATACATTGTCCCTGCTGAACGGACGGGAGGTCTTGCTGAATAAGAAAAACGAATACCGCGGCACTCAACTCCGGGAGGGTTGATATTGACCAGATTCCAACTGTCCTGGTGGATGAAGCGGCGCACAACAACACCCAGGGGTGCCGGCATACCAAGCATCGGGATGTGGAGAGGCTTCTTCGGGTGGGAAAAGTCTGTCGGAAACGCCAGACCAAACAGGTCCTGCAAAATTTCTTTACCACAGGGAATATAAAGCAACTGCGCTGCAATCTGCACTTGGCGGAGCAGCAGGGGGCGCAGATTTCCATGGTGTACGGGACGGCTCCTGCGGTGCAGATCGCGGAATACGCAAGGGTCAGCGGCGTGGCAAAGATCGTCATGGGCCGCATCAATCATAAGTCAGGAGCCCATCACGGGGAAAACAGCCCGGCAGACCAACTGACGGATCTGGAGGTGTACATCCTTCCGAACTGTCAGCATTTATTAAGAGGCCGATTGGAGAATTGCGTGTGCCGGAAGCACATTTTTCCTGGAGAGATGCGGGCGTCATGCGGGCTTCGCTGCTGCTATCCGCAGGAAACTTGATGTGCGAAGCCCAAAACAGATGCGCACTGTCCGTTGAGAAGCAAAAAGCACCTGAAATCTTTAGATTTCAGGTGCTTTCCTGCTGTAAGTGGCGCACAGATTACAGGGCTGTATGGAGAGGCAACGGGAATTGCGTTTGCAGAGACGCTGATATCTTCAAACGTTGTACGCAGACTGCCCTGCCACGTGTCGGTGGCAGGCTTCCGGACGGCGGTTCCCTCCGCAGAGCGTCTTCCGCCCAAAAGCTGAGCCCCAGGAGGCGGCGCACGGAAAGGCAGCTTGCCCACAGCCAGGGACATGAAAATAACTGCCGCGAGGCGTTTCCGCCGATCCCGTCTGACGAAAGACGTCAGTTTGTATCTCAATCCGGCGGAGGATCCTGTTCGCATGGCAGCTTCAGGACGAATCGGCTTCCCGCTCCCCGGGATTTTTCCACATAAACAGCGCCGCCGTGGAACTCCGCGATGGCCCGCACCAGTGCCAGTCCAAGTCCGGCACCGCCCAGCTGTCGGGAGCGGGAATCATCCACCCGGAAAAAGGGCTCGAAAATCCGCTGGCGGAGCGATTCCGGGATGCCGGGTCCCTGGTCGGCAACCACGATTTGGAACCATTCCCCATCCCGGTGGCCCGCGATGTGTACAACGCTGCCGGCCGGGCTATACTTGACGGCATTTTCCACCAGATTGCATACCGCCTGCCGGAGCAGCTCTGCATTTCCGGCCAGGGTACAGGGCGCGGCATCCACCAAAATGGTGATGCTCCGCGCTTCCGCCTGGGGGGCGGCCTGGTCCGCGGCGCTCCGGATCAGCTGGCCGGAGGAGAGCCGCTCTCCGCGGGATGCCCGCTCCAGATTGGTCAGCTCCAAGAGTTCGCTCACCATGGCGGACAAGCGGTCCACCTCCCCCTCGACGATCTGGAGAAGCTCCAGTGTGGCCTGGGGGCTGAAGTCCTGCTTTTTGCGGAACAGGCCGATTCGGGTCTTCAGGACTGCCAGCGGTGTGCGGAATTCATGGGCCGCGTTGCGGGAGAAGTTCCTCTGCATGACGAAGACCTGGTTCAGCCGCTGGGACATCTGATTGAACGCCAGGGCCAGTGCGGCCGCCTCATCCCCGCTGTCGGGGATCTCAACGGGCTGCGCCAGATCCGCAGCCGTCCGCTCCCGGATCCGGCAAGTGAGTGTGTCCAACGGAGCAAGGGCTTTTCCAACCAGCCGGTATATGAGGAACAGGCCCAACGCCAGGATGGCAACCATGGCCAGCAGGCTCTGCATGTGGAACGCCCCCTGAGCCTGCTGGATCGTATCGCTGATATGCAGTTCCGCCATGGGCAGGCTGACACTGTCTTCCAGCTCTGTGCGCTGCGCCGGAAGAAGCGGCACCGCCTGAATGGCGTCGGCCATCCGGATGGCCGAAAAATTGTTAGTCACAGTGAGCAGGAGGCAGCAGAGCGTCAGCAGGGCTGCGCAGAGCAGAGTGACCCGCAGGCGCAGGGACATCGGTTTCCTCATGCCGTCTCCTCTCCGGCCAGGCGATAGCCCCGACCTACCTTGGTCTGGATCGGATTATGGCCCAGCCGCTTCCGCAGTTTTTTCCGGAGCGAGGAGATGTGCATCCGCACGGCGTTGCTGAAGGGGTTGGCATCCGCCTCCCAGATATGCTCCATCAGCTCCTCCTGGCTGATCCAGCATCCCCGGTGAAGCATCAGATGCTCCAGGATGGCAAATTCCCGGGGCGTCAGGGGAAGGGGTTCCCCACGGCCGGAGACCTCCCGGGTCACGGTGTTTAGGGTCAGCGCGCCCACCTGTACAAGGGACTCCCGCTGACGAAATTCCCGGCGCAGCAGCGTCCGCACCCGGGCCTCCAATTCCTCCAGGGCGAACGGCTTGGTCAGGTAATCGTCCGCGCCCAGATCCAGCCCTGCCACCTTGTCTGAGAGCTGTGACCGGGCGGAAAGAATCAGCACCCGCAGCTCCGGCTGTTCCGTCCGGATGTGCCGGAGCAGCTCCAGCCCATCCATGCCTGGCAGGTTCAGATCCAGGACCACCAGATCATAGGGTTCCACAAACAGCCGCTCACAGGCCGCAGCACCATCGTAGCAGCAATCCACCGTGTATTTTTCCAGTCTCAGATCCTCCGCGATCCCGTCGCACAGGAGACGCTCATCCTCCACCACCAAAATCCGCATCCCACTCACCGCCCTTTTCCATGTGCGGCTATTATAGCACATCCAGATAAAATTTCCATCAAGACCGCCTTGACAGGAAATTTACGTTTTCCATGCTACAATGCCTCCTGTCCAAAATCCGCCGCAGGTGCGGCAAGGAGGTTTTTTATGAAGCGATGCAAGAACAAACGGAAGCTGGCCGTGCTGGGTCTGGCCGCTGCCATGGCCCTGTCCCTGGCGGCCTGCGAAGAGAAGCGGCCCAGTCAGGAGGACGTGGAACAATCCATCGAGGCTGGTACGCTTACCATCGAGGACGCCCTGGATAAGGGCTGGGTCGATCAGGCGTGGGTGGATGCCTATTATGAGGAGAACAGCGTTCCCGCCGCCAGCAAAACAGAGAGCAACATGGTGGGCGACTTTGCCACGACCACCCTGTCCGGAGAGGCGTTTACCCGGGAACAGCTGGGGGATGTGGTGTTCTTTGCCTTCCTGGATCCGGAAGCGAAGGGGACGCAGGTCTTCTATAACGCACTGGCGGAGGGATATGGGGGCGTTGCGGAGAATGGGGCGGAAATCCTGGTTTGCACCAAAAGCGGAACCGGCAGCGAGATGTTTGCCGATGCACCCTTCCCCGTCATCCTCTACAACGACTCTCTGGCAGCAGCTGTGGGCAGCAACAGAAGCATGGTGGAGGACGGGGAGATGCCAAACGTCGCCTCCTGGTATGTGAACGGAGCATTCCTCTCTGCATGGTATTCCGCCGTGGACGCAGAGGAGCTGCCTGCGTCCGCGGCCGCCTTTGTGGAGATGAGCCGGAACGCCGCGTTCCAGTCTGGGACGGCGGCAGAGGGCGGCGCCGCTATGGCGGCTATGGGCTGATATGAGAAAGATCACGATCTGTTGTCTGGCAGCCGCCCTGCTGATGATTGGACTGGGGCTGTGGCGCGGGGAAGCGGACATGGTCCTGCACAAGGGCGTCAACCTGTGTTTGGAGTGTGTGGGCATTGGCTGAAAACAAGCATCGCTGGAAGATCCAGCTGGGGGCCACGCTGGCTTCCAACCCCTTTTTGATGAACTTCCTGCATGGAAGGATCTCCAGGACCGGCCTGAAGGCCGTCTGCGTCCCCGGGCTGAATTGCTACTCCTGTCCGGCCGCGGCAGCTTCGTGCCCCATCGGGGCGCTTCAGGCGGTGATCGGCTCCTCCAAGTTCCAGTTTGCATGGTATGTGGTGGGATTCCTCATTTTCGCAGGCGCGCTGCTGGGGCGGGGGGTGTGCGGCTTTCTGTGCCCGTTCGGATGGTTCCAGGAGCTGCTTCACAAAATCCCTGCAAAAAAGTTTAGCACCAGGCGGGTCCGCATCTTGACCTATCTGAAATACGGGATTCTGGCGCTCTTCGTCATTGTCCTGCCTATGACGGTGGTCAACGAGGTGGGAATGGGCGACCCGTTCTTCTGCAAGTATATCTGCCCCGCCGGCATCCTGGAGGGCGGCATCCCGCTGGCGCTGGCCGATGCCGGCGTCCGGGCCGGCCTGGGCGGACTATTTACCTGGAAGAGCTGCATCCTGCTGGGGACAGCTCTGCTGGCGGTGTTTTTCTACCGGCCTTTCTGCAAGTGGCTGTGCCCGCTGGGGGCCTTTTACGGGCTGTGCAACAGAATTTCCATCTGCCGCCTGCAGGTGGACTCGGGCCGGTGCACCGCCTGCGGGGCGTGCAGTCATGCGTGCAGAATGGATGTGGATGTGTTCAAGACGCCCAACCATGCTGAGTGCATCCGCTGCGGGGACTGTGCGGCTGCCTGCCCCCATGGGGCCATCACCAGGGTATTTTCAATCAAAACAATACAAGAGAAGAAGGAGACTGCCACATGAAACGTGTTCTGATCCTATTGCTGTCGGCGGTACTGATGACCGCCGCATTGACCGGCTGCAGCTCCGGTGAAGAGGACGCCCTGGTGTCCAAGACACCTTTCCCGGAATTTTCCGAGGTGGACATTGCGGGCGATGAGATCTCCAGCGACATTTTCGCCGACTATGACGCCACCATCGTCAATTTCTGGAACAATGGCTGCGGTTCCTGCATCGCCGAGATGCCTGAACTGGAGGAGCTGTATCAGGATTTCAAAGAGCGAAACATCAACCTCATCGGTGTGGGTACCGACTCCGGCGAGAGCCGGGAGCAGCTGGACACGGCCCGGGAGATTTTGAAGGAAAAGGGCGTGACCTATCACAATATCTCTCCGGATCCGGAGGGCGATTTCTACAAGGACTTCGTTGCGGATATTTCCACCTATCCCACTACATATATCGTGGACGGCGAGGGAAACATCGTGGGTGCGGATATCGTGGGCAATGTGAAGAAGCAGCTGGACACCGTGGAGACCCGGCTGGCGCTGATCACCGGCCAGAAATAGAGTGAGAGACTGACAGGCGGCCGCCCCGCGGAATGGGGCGGCCGCCTGTGCCGGATTCGTTGGCCGGGGAGAGGGGAGCGGGCGATTTGCCGGCTGTTCCGGCAGGCCGCCGCGGCGGCACTTCTGCCAGCGCAGAGCGGGAATTCCGCTGCATCAGCAGACGCGGGAATCCCTGCCGCACGGGGGCCGCAGATGGGCCGTCGGTACCAAATCCCGGAACAGACAGGCGAGGGGCATCAGATCAGCACACGGCGGCTGGGGTCACTCAAAACTTCCCGTTGGATGTAGGAGGCAATGATATCAATAAACTGGGAGGCGCGGGGCGGAGCCGTCAGCGTAAATCCCGCCATTTTGACCAGAAGCGGTCGGTTTGTATGCCACGCGCAGAGAACGACAGTCCGGATGTTCCGCTCCACGTTGGAGGGATGGCACCGGGTCTGCAGGGCCACGACTTCATAGATCTCTTCGGTGACATTGAGCAGGCGGGATTCGTCTTCCAGGACCAGAGCAATGGCGCGGACCGTCTGCGGGTAACCGCGGTAATTGCGCGTAATGCCAAAGGGGCGCAGCGTTTCCCGGATGATCGTGTCCATGGAGAGCACCTCCTCGAAATTTGCGATGAGAAGATTGTACGACGAAAAACAGCAAAGCCTGAAAAAACGACATCTCTCAGAAAATTCGACATCTTCCATTGCGTGTGGAAGCTGCGCAGCCTGTCTTCCAGAATTTGGAACCCCCTTTCAATCTATCATAATATATTTTTTTACTTTTGTCTTGAATCTGGCTGTATTTTACAAAAAAATGAGCGCCGGAAGACCGGCACCCATGGGGAAGAGGGAAAAGTTATCTGAGCAGACAGGATCTCCTTCAACTCCTGGAGAGACCTTTTTGAAAGCTGCGGGCCAATACGCGGGGCTGGAGGACGATGGATTTTTCATCAACCACGAGGCACCGGCCAGTCAGGGGGGAACGATGCCGACGTTGTTCAGCACTACTGGCCTGGATGTGACGGAAACAGGGAAAGCCCCCGCTCGTATGAGCGGGGGCTTTCTTGCGGAGTGCGATTGCATCCGATTGCTTCAAGCGATTAAATTAGGAAACCGTAACCATATCCTGATAAGTGATTGTGCCAACCACATCGCCAGTGAAGGTCATGGTGACACGGTAATCGCCATCGCTCAGGGCATACGGCAAGGTAACTTTAAAGTTATCTGCTCCAATCTTGCACTGAGCATCCTTGTCATTACCCTGAGAACGCACGGTGATGCCATCGACAGAGGTTTCCTCAACATAACCCTGGCTGTCGCTCTTGCGCTCAACAAGGACGGACACATCCATCTCCTTGTAGTTTACGTTTTCGGTATTTGCAGAGTCATAGACCTTAGCATTCGTCAGAGCCAGCGTCTTTCCAGAAACCGTAATCTCCAGAGTACCGCTAGAAGTCTGCGCGATCTCGTACTTGCTCTCCTCGGGATTCTGCTCACCGTCGTCTTTGGCAGCGCCGCCCACGTCGGTGACGCAGATGAAGGTGATCTCGCCGTCCTTCACGTACAGATCGATCTCCACAGTGCCCTTGGTCTCCAGATCCTCGTCTCTCACGGCATCCAGAGCGGCCTCCAGACGGGAGATGCTGTTGATCTCGCGGTCATACACGGAGTCGTTCCGGTCAGCACGGCTGCGGCCGTCGATGATGGTGGCATTGGCGATGCTGACATCGTCAAACTCGACGTTATCGATGGTGCCGCTCAGAGCGTTGCGATAGATCTGATCCGTGTTGTCCAGCGCCAGATCCTCTACGACGATGCCGTCGGAGTCCTCATCGATAGAATGAGCGGTCTTGTCATAGTCCTTCAGCGTGTAGACGCCGTCCTCGTCGATGCTGTCCACCTCATAGAAGCCATTGGCACTCAGCTTTTCATCGATGGTGATGTCCTCGCTGGTGTTATCCTCCATGGACCAGAACTCGCGGACGTACTTGTCGGTGCCCACCTTGTCGGTGCTGCTGCCGGCGGCGTACAGGATGTCGGCGGAGCCAACGGAAGCGTCAGCGTTCACCAGGATCACATACAGGGCATCGCGGGACTCGTCCTCGTCAACAATCACGATGACATTACCAGCGTTGGAACCCTTCATGCCGCCCACAGAGTAGACAGTGTCAATATCGTCAGCAGTGTCCTTCGTGGCATCAACGCCCAGATACTGGGTGTTCTCATCCACATAGAAGGTCTTGCTCACTGCGCCGGTAGTGGAGAAGCGGGAGTCATCCATGGCCAGGCCGTCACTGCTCAGAGCGGTGTGCAGTCTGTCGTTCACAGAGGTTGCACCAGGGTTAAAGCCATAGATCCGATAGTTATCGGCAACAAGGCCATTGTCCGTGTTCTTGCCCCAGACATCAGCGACGTCGTCATCAAAGGTGTAGAGACCCCGGACTTCCTCATATCCCCCATTGGGCTTATCCTTGAAGTTCTCCAGAGCACCGGCATTGGTCTTATCCAGCTCAATGTCGGAGACGGAGCCGTCCGCCAGGGACACGGCCTGGGCATACCAGGTCATCTGCTCGTTGTTGTACCGGCTCTCCTCGCCGTAGACGCCAGCCACATAGTACACGTCAGACAGGTCCGCACCAGCGGCGCCCTCCACACCGATGACATAGCCGTCGGCGGTCAGGTAGATGGTGTATTCCTTGTCGAAGTCGAAGTTGCTGGTGGTGCCGTCCACGAAACCAGCGGTGCCATCCTTGCTGCGGGCAAACTCATACTTGGTGCCGTCCATGGTGACGGTCTCGTCCTCACGGAAAGCGGTGACTTCGCCGGTGACAGCCTCGGCCTCGTAAGAAGCCAGGACTTCATCGCCGAACTTGCCGTCACGGAAGGCCACGGCCAGAACAGTGCCCTCGTCATAGGAGGAGGCATAGCCCCGCAGGGTCTTCTCGGCATCGTCGTACTTGTCGTAGTAGTCGTTGCTGTTGTCGCCGTCCAGATCGGTGAGGGTCAGGACCTCGGAGGCGCCGTTGCGGCTCTCAGCGGTGCTGACGTCGGTGTCGACCTTGTCGATCTTGGCAACAGTGTAGCGGGAAACCACAACGGTCTCCACATCGCCGTTGTCATTCTCGTAAGCCTCGACGATATCGCCCACGGCAACCAGCTCAGAGGACTTCACCTCCTTGTCATCGCCGTTCAGGAAGTACTTGGCATCCTTGGCTTCGGAGCTGCTGTAATTCATGTAGCTGGAGCTGGTGACCACCTGGCCGACGTCCATATCGTCGTCCTCCACCACATAAGTGGCGTCAGCCTCGTTGGCATAGGTGCCCACATCGTCGCCATCATAGACCCACTTGCTGGAGGGATGGCCGAAGACGTCGGTGGCATCCTCCTTCTCCAGGTCCTTGAAATACTTCTCGCCGAACTGCATCAGGCCGTCGCCGTTGCGCTCGCCATCGATGTTGCCGTCGGTGTTGGTATTGTTTTCCACGTCCTTGCGGGTGGAAGTGGTGTTGATAGTGATGTCGCCCACAACGATGGTGTCCTTCTTGTCATACTCGACCATGGTGGCCTGCAGCATGTTGAAGGCGTACAGGGCGGCCTCCTGACGGGTCACAGCCTGGGAGCCCACGAACTCGTCGTTGCCGTCGTCCAGACCGATGCCACTGGCCTGCTTGATGACGCTGACCTGCCAGTTGGCGCCGGTGTAGCCCTCGATGGAGCTGTCATAGCCCAGAGCGCCCAGCAGCATCTTCATGAACGCGTTGCCGCTCAGGGTGCCGGTGGGACGGAAGGTGCCGTCAGCATAGCCGCTGATGATACCCTGCTGAGAGCAGTAGGTGATGTAGCCCGCGAAGGTGTTGGTTACGGGAACATCCTTAAAGGGAGCGGTGCCTGCGCTGAGCGCGGAGGCGGTGGTGGGGCCCAGGATCAGGTTGCAGATGATCTTGGCGGCCGCGCCACGGGTCAGGACATCATCGGGACGGAAGTCGCCGTCGGAATAACCGTCGACAACACCCAGGGCAGAGATCACATCCACAGCTTCTTTGTAGGTGATCTCGCTGTCGTCCGTGAAGTCCTTGGCGCCCGCGCTGACAGTGACCAGAGACATGGTCATCACCAGAGCAAGCACCAGAGAAAGGAACTTCTTCATTTGGGATTTCTCCTCCTTCAAAAAATTTGCGGTCCGCCGGAAGACCCCAGGCGGGTCTGGGATTCGTGTGGGGGCTAGCCAACCAACTTGTGTCGGCCTACACCAACCGCAGAGCCGGATGCGGGGCGCTTCCGCCGTTCGCAAGGCCAATTTACGGGAAAAAACTGCCGGTGTCCAGCGTTTCGCAAACCTTTTAATCCAATTGAAAAACGGCGAACAAACCGCATGGACAGCCATGTCACGCCATCATAACACGGACGCGATTTCTGCTCCGGCCGCGGCGCGGGCAAAAAAAGAGAGCGGCCCCTGAGGGCCGCTCTCCTTTTGCGCCGTTCACAGCAGAACCTCCTCCCGAATGGGAAGGGCGTACCGCTGCCCGGCCTGCACCAGGCGCCCGTCCTCCACCATGTGCTTGAGGAGCAGGGCACACTGTCTGTCGCCGACGTGCAGGAGCGCCGCCAGATCCTGCCGGTAGGCCGGACCGGACTGCTCCAGAAATGTACGGATGACGTCATACTGCTCCTCCGGCGGCACCACCTGGCCGGCGGGGTAGTATTTGCCGCCGACCCGCACCAGCTTTCCCCGCTCAGCCAGCTGCCGGAGACGCTCGTAGGCCGCCACCTTGGACAGGCCGAGCAGCGACATGGCCTCCGACCGGGAGATGGTGCCTTTTTCGGCGGCGTAGGCCAGCAGCCGGGCGTCCTCGCTCTCCCGGCGCTCCTCCCGGCAGAGATCTCCCAGGCTGATGTGCTCCATCCCGCCCCGGATCAGGGCGGTCCGCACCATCTTGGACAGCCGGGGCTGGTCCAAGGGCCGCCGGGAGTTGGGCGTCAGCAGCACGTGCGGGTCCTCACCCGGCCGCCGGCGTCCCGCCGCCGCCCGCAGCAGGCGCCGCAGGGTGACGCCCAGGGCCAGGTCCCGGTCCGGCAGCCGCACCAGACCCCGGTCCAGATCCACTTGGTCCCAGGTCAGGGCTGTCATCTCCCGGACCTGCATCCCCAGCTTCCAACCCATCCAAAGGGCAAGCCCCACCGGGGAGCTGCCCTCCGCCTGGAGCAGCTTCCACATCAAAAAACCGTCCACCTCCCGCCGAGGGCGGGAGTCCTTCTGCCGCCCCTCCGGCAGATAGTCGGAGAAAACGGCATACAGAGTGGGGACGGCGATGCCGCTGATCCGGGCCACATAGGGCCAATCGTGGGATTCCAGATGGCGGATGATGAAGTCGTGCCGCAGATCCATCAGGCTGATGCCGCCCAGCCCCGCCCGGTCCAGAGTTTTTCTGGCCAGGCGGGAAATGGACTCCGGCGGCATCTGCTGCCTGCGGCGGTCCGAGACCACCACGAAGGGAGTAGGCGGGTCGGGGCGCTCCGCCTGCCGGCGCAGGCAGTCCTCGGTCTCCGTCTCCAGCGGGATGGTCCGGTCCGGCAGCCGGAGCTGATGGGCAGAAAAGTCCACATCGTTCCAAGTGAGGCGCTGGATCTCCTCCCGGGTCAGCCCCTGCCGCCAGGCCAGGCGGAGGATCAGCCCCGCCGCCGTCTGCGTCTGCTCCGCCAGAAGCTGGGCCATGGCCCGGGCATCCGGCCGTCTCATGGTTACTTTGCTCACGTTCCGTCTCCTCCCGGTCAGGGGGAGCGATGAACGGCGGGTTACGACCGTATGACATACGGACTGAACCCTGCACCGCTTTGGACGCTCCCGGTCAGGAACGCCCAGAATTGTTCTGCTGTCTCCATGGGATGGCGGGTGCGGGCAGCTGCCCACGGGTGCCCGCACCGGGCGTACCTGCCGCCTCTGACTTTCACCGTGTTTCTGTCTGTTTCTGTCTGCCGCCGTTTGCCGGGAGAGCCGAAGGAGCTTCGATGGGGCCCGGCACCCCACCCGTCACACGGGCTGGCTATTCTTGCCGGACTGCTTCTCCCACGCCGCAAGGCCCCGGATGATTAGGTCCCGGAACATCGCGTCCCGGGGGACGCCGGGGTAGCTGCTCTGCTTTACCGCGGTCAGTTCCGCCGCCAGCTCCGGCGTCACGGAGATGGTAAACCGTTTTTGATCTCTGTTCATGTACGCAGCTCCTTTCCATATAGTGGTTAAGTGAATTGGTGAACCTATTAAAGTTATTATAGTGGTTCACTGAACCGAAGTCAAGGGGGCTGCGGCTCTCTTTACACCGGTGGTTCACTCGTGTATAATAGGGCCAGAGGTGATAAGGATGGCAACAGACAGACCGCGTTACACGGTATCCGTGGACAATGAGCTGTTTCAGCAGATCGAGGATTTCCGCTTTGAGCGCCGGTTCCAGACCCGTTCGGAGGCGACCGTGGAATTGATCCGGCTGGGACTGGAATCCCTGAAAAAGGAACAGCAGACCCCGCGGGAGAAGCCGGCGGACGAGGCACGTGACGACTGACCGTCCGCCGGCGGCTCCGGCCGCGGGGACACCCGTGAAAACGGGAGCGCGCACCCCCGCCCTATCCTATCGGAGATAACTGAAACAGTTCTGATTCCGGCGCACCTCCGGGGGAGGCGGGAATCAACGAAAAAAAGACGGCTGCCGGGTTGGCAGCCGTCTTGGTGATTTTGGGAGATAGATACGGGAAGGGCACTCAGTAGAATTCCTTCAGACAGGCCTCCGCATCCGCCCAGGTGCCGGTGAAGGGGACGGGCGTCTCCATCTTCAGGGGCACCAGGGCGGTGGCGGAGCGGAGGACGGTGGGGATGTCAGCAGTCAGCCGCTCATTGATGTAGCCGGCAAAGGTGCAAGGAACGGCCAGGGCCCTCACGCCTGCCGGAAGTAGGATGCGATCTCCCGCATCCGCGCCGACTGGGATACATGGAAGGGGCACCGGCGGTCACAGTGGCCGCAGCTGATGCAGGCATCCGCACCCAGAGACAGGTTCCGGTAGTGCTCTGCCGCCAAGGCATCCCCCGCACGGGCCAAGTCATAATACTTGTTGATGAGGCCCACGTCCAGGCCGGCGGGGCAGGGCTGGCAGTGGTTGCAGTAGACGCAGGTGCCCTCCACGTCTCTGGGGGTGAGGGAGCTGATGACGGAGTAGTCCCGCTCCGCCTCCCCAGCCCGCAGAAAGCCCAGGACCCGTTCCAGATCCGCCCGGTCTCGGACACCGGGCAGCACTGTCAGGACGCCGGGCTTGTCCAGGGCGTACTGGATGCATTGATATTCCGTCAGGGCCTGACCGAAGGGAGAGGTACGAGCATCCAGCAGCTGCCCGCCGGCAAAGGCCTTCATCACGGAGATGCCCACGCCCTCCGCCTCGCACCGGCGGTAAAGGGCCATCCGCTCCGTGGCGCTGCCGTTGGCATACTCGCCGTGCTGATAGTCGTAGCTGGGGTTGATGCTGAACATCATCATGTCCGCCAGGCCGGTGTCCAGCACCTCCCGGGCCAGGGCCGGCGTATGGGTGGAGAGGCCGATGTGGCGGACGACGCCCTGGGCTTTCAGCGCCTCCAGATACTGAAGAACGCCCTTGTCCACATACCGGCGCCAGTCGCCGGACTCGTCCATACAGTGGATGAAGCCGTAGTCGATGTAGTCCGTCCGCAGCTGCTCCAGCTGCCACGCTACCGACCGCTTGACGGTCTCCAGATCCGTGGTCCAGCTGTAAGGTTTACCGGCGGCGTAATTGGCGCCGAAGTGGACCTGGTAGAGCACCTGCCTGCGCACACCCGCAAGGGCGGCGCCGAAGATGGGGAAGCAGGCGGAGTCGGCAGTGGCCAGGTCGAAGTAGTTGATCCCCTGCTCCAGGGCCATCTCCAGCGTGGCGGCACCCTCTTTCGCCCCGGCGGCGGGGAGGCCGCTGGTGCCCACGCCCAGGACGCTGATCCGGTCCCCGGTGCGGCGGTTGACACGGTATTCCATAGGTCGAAACCATCCTTTCCTGTTGCAACTCTGCGGCAGCCGGAGTCCGGGCGCCGCGCCTCACATGACCCTATTATACCGCCTGAAATGAGAAATAGCGAATACCTGTTTTCTATGCTGAGACATACATTTCACACATATCACACTTGCGGCCCCACTGCGGCCATGATATGGTAGGGGAGAAGAGGAGGTGCGGCCCGGTGGAATTTCGGACGCTGAAGTATTTTTTGACTGTGGCCCGGGAGGAGAACATCACCCGGGCGGCGGCGCTGCTCCATCTGACGCAGCCCACCCTGTCCCGCCAGCTGATGCAGCTGGAGGAGCTGGGAGTCAAGCTGTTCCGCCGCAGCCAGCACCACATCGTTCTGACGGAGGCCGGGATGCTGCTGCGCCGCCGGGCTCAGGAGATCGTAGAGCTGGCGGAGAAGACGGCCCGGGAGCTCCGACCGGCGGAGGAGATCACAGGCCGGATCTCCATCGGAAGCGGCGACCTGCGGAGCATGACGTATCTGGCAAAGCTCCTGGCTGCCTTTCACCGCCAGCATCCCCGGGTCCAGTATGAGATTTACAGCGGAGACTCCGACGGGATCAAGGAGCGGATCGAGCAGGGACTCCTGGACATGGGACTTCTGCTGGAGCCGGTGGACACCAGCCGCTACCAGATCCTCCGGCTGCCCGTCCGGGAATCCTGGGGCGTCCTGGTGCCGGAGGATTCGCCTCTGGCCCGGCGGGAGGCGGTGACGCCCGGGGACCTGGCGGACAGCCCCCTGATCCTGACCACCCGGGAGCTGATGCGCCGGGAAATGATCCGCTGGTTCGGCCCTTACGCAGACCGGATCCAGGTGGCGGCCAGCGGCAACCTGCCTTACAACCAGACCCAGCTGGCCCGGGAGGGGCTGGGGATCTATCTGGTGATCCGGCTGGATTGCGCCTATGACGGGCTGCGGTTCGTGCCCCTCTCTCCGCCGCTGGAGTCGGGCACGGTTCTGGCCTGGAAGAAGACCGAGGTCCTTTCTGCCACCGCTGCTGCCCTGCTGCGATTTGCCGAGAAATACGTCGGCGGAATATCAGACCATCCGGTATAGGCATTGGACAAGGCGAAGTTCCGGATTTAGAATGGAGGCGTCCCTGCGGGGACGTCTCCACTTTCTGCCCTGAGGTGCGGGCGATGACGATCCAGGAGGCCAGCGAGTGCGATCAGATCTCCATGGAGGTCCTGAGGTCGGGCAGGCCGCGACCCGGAGCGGCTGAACCTGATCCTGACGCTTCGGGACATCGGCTTCACCGGAGAGGAGACGGGGGGCTATATGCGGCTGCGGCTACTGGTGGAGATACGGGCCGCCGCGCTGGCGGATATTCACACCCGTGAGCGGCAGGAGACACGCTGGCGGCAGAACATCCACACCGGGGCGGCGGTCTGCCCCGCATTCATAAGAAAGCATTGGGAGGTATGTTGCATGAAGATCATGGACAAGGCTACATTTGAGGAACAGAACGTGTTTGGCCTGGGCGCGCCCAACGACGCTTTTGCCCGGTACTTTGCCGGCCGGTCCTATCTCAATCCCCTGACCCGCCCGGAGGACGGGCTGTTTCTGGCCAACGTCACCTTCGAGCCCGGGTGCCGGAACAACTGGCATATCCACCACGCCTCCGAGGGCGGCGGGCAGCTGCTGATCTGCACCGCCGGCGAGGGTTGGTACCAGGAGGAGGGCAAAGAGGCGGTCAGCCTGGAGCCCGGCAGAGTCATCGTCATCCCGGCGGAGGTCAAGCACTGGCACGGCGCCAAGCGGGACAGCTGGTTCAGCCACATCGCCGTCGAGATGCCCGGTGAGGCCTGCTCCAACGAGTGGTGCGAGCCGGTGAGCGACGCGGAATACGAAGCACTCTGAGCGGCCCCCGGCCGGGGAATCGCAAGGCACGGACAGTCCAAAGACTGTCCGTGTCTTGCTTTGCAGCAGTTCCGCCGGAATCCTTCCCGCCGGGGCGGAACGGGGGGCTGCACCGGATCCGGCTGCTGGCGGGCATCGGCCTCAGGCGTCCCTGCGGCGGCAGAAAGCGGAGACCAGATCCACCAGCCAGGACAAGGCGATCATGCCCAGCGCCAGAGTGCTGACATCATGCCAGGCGTATTGGTTCAGGGCCAGGATCAGCGGCGCGCCGATTCCGCCCGCACCGGCCAGGCCAAGGGCGGAGGCCTCGCGGATATTGACGTCAAACCGATAGAGCCAGGCGGAGAAGAACTGAGGCACCAGCTGCGGCAGGGCCGCGTGGCAGACGCAGGACAGCTTCGGCGTCCCCATGGCCTCCAGAGCGTGATACGCCCGGAAATCCAAGGTGTCGATGGCCTCTGTGAAGCGCTTGCAGAGAAGTCCCACGCTGCACACTGCCAGGGTCAGCACTCCGGTAAAGGAGCCGGGGCCGCAGACGCGGATGAAGATCAGTCCATAGATCAGGAAGGGAACGGACCGGATGGCGGTCACCAGTGTCCGGAACAGCCAGGCGGCGGGGGCCGGGAAAAAGCGGCTGCTGCCGAGAAACGCCAGAGGAACGGAAAAGACGGCGCCGACGCAGGTCCCCACCAGCGCGATGGCGACGGTCTCCAGCAGGAGATAGGCAAGTCCGCTGCTGTCCAGGCGGAAAAACAGCTCCCAGTTCGGATGCAGGAGGCCGGTGAAGAGCGTCTTCACCATCTGCATGCTTGTGCGGGACAGGTCGGGCGGCGGAAGCGTGACCGTGCAGAACAATACCAGCGCGGCCGCCGCGCCCGCCAGCAGCCGGCGCCCCTGCCGGCCCAGGGTCCGCTCCTGCTGCACCAGACGGGTGAGCCATGTGCTGAGATGCTCCATGAGATAGACCACGGCGAAAAGCAGCAGCAGGATCGTCCCCACCTTGTCGTACTCCCGCCAGGAGACCTTTTCATTGAGCAGCAGGCCGATCCCGCCTGCGCCCACATAGCCCAGGATGGCGCTGTGCCGCACATTGCCCTCCAGCAGATAGAGGGCGTTGGTGAGATAGGCCGGCAGGATCTCCGGTAAGGTGGAGCGGAAGAACGCCTGGGCTGAGGCGGCGCCCATAGCCCGCAGGGCCAGATAGGGACCCTGGGGCGCGCTCTCGATGTCCTCATAGGTCAGGCGGGTCATGATGGCAAAGGTGTAGACCGTGATGGCGGCCGTTCCGGCAAAGGAGCCGATGCCCAGAAAGAATGTGGCCAGCAGGGCCAGGATCAGGGCCGGGAAGGAGCGGAGCACCTGGATGCAGAAGCGGACCGCCTTCTTGGCCGGGCCGGGTCCCGGCAGGGAGGCGGCGCAGGCCATGGCGGCCGGGATGGACAGCACCGCGCCCAGAAACGTCCCGGTGATGGACATCTGGATCGTGGCCCACAGCAGGGGCAGGACCTTCCCGAGGAATCCCCAGTCCGGCGGAAACATCTTTGCGGCGATGTCCGTCAGGTGGTCACGCCGGCTCCACATCAGGGACAGGTCGCATCCGGTGAACCAGGCGGCTCCCAGGAACAGCAGCACAAAAGCGGCTGCAGCAAGGCAGCGGATACGTCTTTGTTTCATACGGCCGCCGCCTCGCCGTAAATATCCCGCAGGACGGCCTCCGTCACATCCCCGGGGGCGCCGTCAAAGACAACGCGTCCCCGGTTCATGCCGACGATATGGGTGGAGAACTCCAGGGACAGGTCCAGATTGTGGCTGTTCATCAGGATGCTGACACCGCGTTGGCGCTGAATGTCCCGGAGCAGGCACAGGATTTGCCGCCCGGTGACGGGGTCCAGGGACGCCACCGGCTCGTCCGCCAGCAGGATGGAGGGGTTCCGCATCAGGGCGCGGGCGATGGCCACCCGCTGCTTCTGCCCGCCGGAGAGGTTTTTCACCGGCTCCTCCAGCTTGTCCGCCAGCCCGACCTCTCGCAGGATCGCGGCGGCCTGTTCGGACCGCTCCCGTCCGAACGCCCCCAGCAGGGAGGCGGCCAGGGACATGTCCGGCAGGCAGGCGTTCAGCACGTTCTGGATGGCGGACAGGTTCTCCACCAGGCAGAAATCCTGATAGATGGTGCCGATCCCCTGCTGGAGCGCCCGCTTTTCCCGGCCTCGGGCGGCTTCAAAGTGCGTCCCGCCATAGAGGACTTCACCGCCGCTGCACAGCTCCGTTCCATTCAGGATGCGGAACAGGGTGGTTTTCCCGGCGCCGGACGGGCCGATGACCGAGAGAAACTCGCCGTCGCCCAGGGTGAAGCTGACATCCCGCAGCACCTCGCCGGAACGCTGAAATTGTTTGCGGATATGGATCGCCTGCAGCATGAAATCCCTCCTGAAGATGGTCACGCTTCCATAGATTTCAAAAGCGCCTGGGCCGCCCGCTCTCCGTCATAGTCGGAGTCGCTGCCCCAGTCGTAGCCCACCTGGCTGAATACGCCGAAGATCTCCTGGCCCTCCTCGGTCTGGGCCAGCTCGATGAAGGACTCGCCCACTGCCTGCCGGAAGGCTTCGTCCGCCATGGTGTCAGAGGTCTTGCTGTACGAGATCATGTCGTTGTAGATGCCGTCCGTCACACCGATCACGCCGGTCTGCTCCACCATGGGGGCTGTGCCGCCGAAATCGGATTCCCAGATGGGGGCGTTCTTGATGCGGATGTGGCCGTAGGACACCATCACATCCACCTGACCGGCAGCCAGCCGGGCCACGGAGGTGGTGTGGGAGTCGCACTCCACCACATTGTCCAGATCGCTGATCCCCTTACCGTAGTGCTCCTGCAGCCACAGGGAGGGATAGATGTACCCGGAGGCGGAGGTGGGATTCAGCACCGCCCAGGTGGCGCTGTTCAGGTCGTCCCAGGTCAGCTCCTCCCCGGCGTTGACCTTGGAGAGCAGCTCCTGGCCCTTCTCGCTGGGACCGGCCAGCAGGATACAGCGGTAGTAAGTGCTCATGTCCTCTGCGTTCTCCTCGATGGTGCCGTCGTTCCAGTCGGCGGGGTTCTCAGAGTCCTTGTTGATGGCATAGCGCAGGGCGGTCAGCAGCACATCGCAGTCGTCGGAGAAGAGCACATAGTTGCCGCCGGAGATGAAGCCCAGGTCCGCGCTGCCCGCGCTGAGGGCCTCGCCCACGGCGGTGTAGCTGGTGCCCACGGTCATGTCGATCTCGCCCACGTCGTAGCCCTTTTCCAGCAGCTTTGCCTTCAGCAGCTCCTCCAGCGGCTCCGTGGACTCGGAGATGAGGTCGGCGTCCGCATAGGGAGAAAATGCGATTTTCAGAGAGTCCACCTGCTGTACATCGGTGTCGGACGGAGCCTCCGCCGTCTCCCCGGCGCCGCAGCCGGCCAGGAGTCCGGCGCACAGCGCCAGGCTTAACAAAAGTGCGGAAATCTTCTTTTTCATGGGAATCCCTCCAGTTTAATTTTCTGCGCAAAACAAAACGGGCACGCGCCTCATCAGCACATACCCGTTCAGACCTTCACGCAGATGCTGATGCCCCCGCTTCCGCCTGGGAAGCCGGGTGCGGTCGGCCCTTACTGGGACCCTCTCAGCCTGGAACACAGGCTCCCTCGCAATCTGGTTCTTGTCATCTATGTGAGCGTGGCGCCAGGGAGCTCCCCCTTTCGCCGCATTCCTTAAACCTCGGCCAGTATAGCACGCTGTACAGAAAAAAACAAGAGTGGAAATTTTCCCCCGGCCGCCAGCTGGCGGCCCGCCGAAAGGAACACCTGTCCGGCATCGGGTGGGCGCGAAGAGAACCCCGCTGGAGGGGGATGGCTCCGGCGGTCAGAACAGCATGGCCAGCGTCCCGGCCACAATGAGGGCAAGACCTGCGGCGGAGCGAGATGTGAGCCTCTCCCGAAACACCAGCCGGGAAAAGGCCACTGTGACCAAAATGCTCAACTTGTCGATGGGCACCACCACGCTGGCGGGGCCGCTCTGAAGCGCCCGGTAATAGCACAGCCAGGAGGCCCCGGTGGCCACGCCGGACAGGCAGATGAACGCCAACTCCCGCCGGGGCACCTGCCGCACCGTACCGGCCTTGCCTGTCACCAGCACCATGAGCCAGGCCATCACCAACACCACACCGGTGCGGATGGCGGTGCCCAGGTTGGACTCCACGCCCTGAATGCCGGCTTTGCCCAGGATCGCGGTGAGACTGGCAAACACCGCCGAGCCAAAGGCGTAGAGCATCCAGCTCCCGCACTGGGGTGCACAGCCGGCCGCGAGGGACCTTTTCTCCAGCATCAGGAAGGTGCCTGCGCCGATCAGCACCACCCCGATCCCCTGAGGCAGGCCGATGGGCTCCCCCAGCAGAAAAAAGGCCAGCAGGATGGTGAGCACGGTGCTGGATTTGTCGATGGGCACCACCTTGTTGATGTCACCCAGCTGGAGGGCCTTGAAGTAGCACAGCCAGGAGGCTCCGGTAGCCAGGCCGGACAGCAACAGAAAGAGGAGCGTTGTGGGGCCGATGTTCCGGATCTCCCCCTGGGAGCCCACGACAAACACCATGGTCCACGCAAAAACCAGCACCACAAGGGTGCGGATGGCGGTGGCCACGGTGGAGTCGGTCTTCCGGATGCCGCACTTGGCCAGAATGGCCGTCACACCGGCGAAAAGCGCGGATCCAGCCGCGAAGAGAATCCACATACGCATTCCTCTTTTCTGATGACTGCCCCTTGGACAGTGCGCCCTCGATGCCGCCCCCTGCGGAGACGCCGTGCCCCCGGATGGCACATCCGTGCTTCACGCCGTTCCGGCGGTGGTGCAGGCAGCCAGGGCGGAGCTCCCTCCGGCGCGTTGCGCCGCCGCCGGACAAGAGCAGGCGGCCGCCCTCCGGTAGGCTCCGGCAGTCGACACGGTCCTGATCGTTTGCACCGTTTTCAAAAATATCGGGGGAGGGCCGGACGGGGGGCGGCGGAGGCTGCCGTACCTGCTGTGATCTCCAGCCCTGCACACTGCGGTGCGCCGGGAAGTTGGACGTTTGCCCGTAAAAGCCCTGACAGGGCGGGGGCCGCGGCCGGAGAAAGGAGCGGCCGCGGCCCGGCGGCCACCAGCGATCTCAGTATGGATATTATACCACAATATTTGCCGCCCGCGCATCCATTTTCAATCAAGTGTGCGGACTCTGCACCGGGGAGCCATCCGGGTGCCTCTTGCGCTGCGGCGGCGGAGAGGCGGGACTTCCGGCTATGGCCTTTGCGAATTGACGCAGGGGACGTGACGGGACGGCGGGTTCAGTGTGTCTGCCGCTGCCACAGAACTTCCGCCTGTGCCCGTAGCGGGAAGGTGCGGTTGGGGCAGGACAGCAGCTCGTACAGGATGTTGAATTCCCGGATGGTCACGGGGATCTCCGCTCCGGCAAGAGAGGCCGTCAGCGCGTCGGCATACAGAAGAAGTCCGTCCACGGACAGCTTCCGGCTGGCCTCAATATTGGCCCGGCGCAGCAGTGCCCGCACCCGCATGAGCAGCCCGCTGAAGTCGCCGGACTTCACCATATAGTCGTCAATGCCTGGGTCGTACCCCTTCTGAAGACTCTCTGGGGAAATGTACCATCCTGCCACAGCACCCAATTGGCTGCGCTCTGTTAACATGTGTCCTCTTTCCGAAATTTTTGCTGCCCGGCGGGGGCTGCGGGACCCGGATTGGTGAAACGTAAAAAAGAGGCACCCCTGAAAATTATGGCGCATTCAAAAAATGGTGGTGAAAACGGGAGGAAAAGATGTTATAATATCTAAAACACAGGAGGACAGCCGCCTTGGACTTGAGAGAGTATATTGCGCCCGACCTTTTAGAGAAGTTTGAATTTTACAGCTATAATCACGCGCTTGAGATTATCACACAGGCATTTCCGGCGGAGTGGAGCGAGATTGTGGACTGCCTGCGTCAGCTGCGCATCACTACGGACGATCTTCGGGAGTCCGGCGGAAACGAGACCAAGATCCCCAAAAAGTTTGATGATGTGCTGTATCCCCGCGGATGGCGCGAGATCCGCATTTCCGGCGACCTCCACATCAAGTTCTACCCGCGGCAGGCCGAACAGCGGGGACGCTTTTCCCAGGAGCCGTTTGAGGAAAAGGTCATACCCGGGTATATCGACGGACATAATATCGACTTCCTGAAAAACCGGATCGCCTTCGATCTGGAGTGGAACAGCAAAGATCAGACGTTTGACCGGGACCTGCTGGCCATGCGGACGTATTATGACTGCGACCTTGTCAGTGCAGGGATCATCATTACGCGCTCTGCCGAGCTGAACGACATCTTCAAAACCATTTACGACTATGACGGAAAGACCCGCCAGTGGAAACCCATTCTGCGGAAGTACGGGGCCAGCACCACCTGGATGGGGAAATTGACCTATCGCTTGGATTCCCGCAGGAACGGCGGATGCCCCATTCTGGCAGTAGGCATCAGGAAACCGTGCATCACAGATTGGGAGGAAGGGTACATCGATGAGCACAATCCAGGAAACATCTGAAAATCTGCTGCGTTTCTGCGGCGATCAAAAATACGCCACCATATATGCCGACCCTCCCTGGAGGTTCCAGAATCGGACCGGGAAGGTAGCGCCTGAGCACAAGCGGCTGAATCGCTACGAGACCATGGAGCTGGAAGACATCATGGCGCTGCCGGTGGCACAGGTGGCGGCGGAGAAGAGCCATCTGTATCTGTGGGTCCCCAATGCCCTGCTTCCCGACGGCCTTGCGGTCATGAAGGCCTGGGGATTCGAGTACAAGGGCAATATCATCTGGGAGAAGGTTCGCAAGGACGGAGAACCGGACGGCCGGGGTGTGGGGTTCTACTTCCGGAATGTGACGGAAATTCTGCTCTTTGGTGTCAGGGGCGGCGGGAACAGGACGCTGCCCCCGGCCAGGTCCCAGGTGAACCTGCTGCGGGCACAGAAGCGGGAGCACTCCAGAAAACCGGACGAATTCATCCCTCTGATCGAGCGATGCTCTCCAGGGCCGTTTCTTGAGCTGTTTGCCCGCGGGGACCGGGAGGGCTGGGCCATGTGGGGCAATCAGGCCACAGCGGAATATGAACCCACATGGAATACCTATAAAAACCACACGAAAAAACCGGAAGACTGCCGGGAGGAGAGAGCTTCCCGCTCCTGATGACCCGAAGAACAGGGCGGACCGCGCCGTTCCTGTGGGGCAGAATATCGGAAAAACGGCCGTGCGATCAAAAATCGCACGGCCGTTTTGCGTCTGCGGGCCAGGGAGGAGGGGAGCGGCTGCCCGCCATCCAATGCCCGGCACTGCAGGCCCCGTTCTACCGTTGGGCAGAAGTTTCCCGGGCAGGGGGGAAAGCGGCTCCATCCAGGCATCTGGATGGAGCCGCAGTGGTTTGCGGGTATAAATCTTACTGCATAAAGCTGCCGTCCACCATCTGGTCCAGGTAGCCCTGATACTTCTCCTGAACATCGGCGGGCACCAGGTCGCTGAGGGCACCGGCGGACAGGGCACCGTTCTGCAGGGTGCCGTAGATGACCTCGCCGCCGAAGGAGCCATCCTCCACAGCCTCCATGCACAGGCCCACAAGGGAGGCATTGTCCGTCACCTGGCTGCCGATGATGCACTCGTTCTGGCCCAACAGATCGGAGGGCTGGGCGATGTCATAGATGCTCACGGAGCCGCTGGCGGCATTGGCTTCGTCAATGGCCTGCCGTGCGCCGGAGTCCACAGCGGAGGCGTCGCCAAAGAACACATCAGCGCCCTGGTCGATCATGGCCTTGGCAAACTCAATGCCCTTGTCGGCGGCGGAAAAGTCGCCGGAGTAGACCACATCCAGAGTGGAGACGGTTTTGCCCTCCTGCTGTCCCACATAGGCGGCGGCTTCCTTGAATCCGTTATACTTGCCCAGGGTGGTATCCAGTTCCATGGCGCCAATGAAGGCCACCGTGCCGCTCTTGGTCATAAGACCGGCCAGGGCACCGGCGATCCAGCCCACCTGCTGGGCATTGGGCAGCAGGGAGGTCACATTGCCGTTGACGGCTTTGGCGGGAGTGTCCTCGCCGCCGTTCAGCAGGGCGAAGGCCACATCGGGGAACTCCTCCGCCGCCTGAAGGACGGCGTCGGTGTACTGGTTGCCAGGGGCGTAGATCAGGTCATAGCCCAGGTCACAATAGGAGATGATGGTGTCATAGTAGGCAGACTGGGCGATGCTGTCGGAGACCTCCGTGGCCCAGCCGCGCTCTGCGGCGGCATCCACCATGGCGTTGTAGCAGGACATGCCCCACCCGCCGTCGGAGATGCTGGAGTCGCAGATCATGGCCACCCGGTAGCTGCTGTCGCCGGAGTCTTCGCCGGTTTCTCCGCTGGACGTGTCAGTGCCGGAGGTGTCGGTACCGGAGCCGCCGCACGCCGCCAGCGACAGGCACATGACCAGGGTGAGAAGCAGAGCCAATAATTTTTTCATGTTCTTTCCTCCCAATTCTTCATAAATGTGGATGCCTTCTATTGATAACAGCCGCGTGGGCGGCGATTATCCTCAGCGCTCCTCCTTGAGATAGGGCTTGCCGGAGCTCTTGGGGCCGGCCTTCTTCATGCCGATGCCGGCCAATACCACCACGGTGGCGATATAGGGGATCATCTGGAAGAACTGATAGGGCACGCCGAAGCTGCCCACCTGCAGCCGGATCTGCAGCGCGTCGCAGAAGCCGAAGAACAGGCACGCCAGCAGCACGCCGGCACCGCTCCACCGGCCGAAGATCACCGCCGCCAGGGCGATGAAGCCCCGGCCCGCCACGTTGCCGTCCACGTAGGTGTTGGCGTAGCAGGTGGTGAGATAGGCACCGCCGATGCCGGCCAGGGCGCCGCAGATGACGCAGGCGGCGTACTTCACGCCAATGACGTTGATGCCCAGAGTTGCCGCCGCCTTGGGATACTCGCCCACGGCCTTGTAGTTCAGGCCGGACTTGGTACGGTTGAAGTAGATAACCGTGAAGATCACCAGGCCGTAAGCCAGGTACACCATGGGCGTCTGGTCCAGCAGGAGGCGGACCAGGAAGTTGTCGGAGGTGATGCCCAGGGAGGAGGACAGCGTGTTCATCAGACCCACCTGCACCAGCTCGGACCCGGCGCCGAAGTAGACCCGGTAGATGAAGGCCGCCAGGGCCGGGGCGAAGATGTTGATGGCCATACCGTAGACGATCTGCTCCGCGCAGAGGGTGACGGTGGCGTAGGCGAAGATCATGTTCACCAGAATGCCCACCGCCGCGCCAGCCAGCACGCCCAGCATGGGGCTGCCGGTGATGAGGCTCACCAGAAAGCCCACCAGAGAGCCGATAGAGGCCAGGCCCTCCAGTCCGATGTGGACCAGGCCCGCCCGCTGGGAGTACAGCTCCGCCAGCGCCAGAAAGATCAGGGGCGTGGCCATGCGAACGCTGGAGAGGATGATGTTCATGACAAATTCCATATCAGGCCGCCTCCTTCCGTCTCTCCGTCAGCCTTCCCAGGAACGCCTTGAATCCGGGCAGCTTCACCATGGCCAGACCCGCCACGGTGAACACGATCACCAGGGCCTGGATGATGTCGGATACGCTGGTGGGCACGCCGGTGGCCGCCTGCATGGTGGTAGAGCCCACCCGCAGAGCTGCGAAGAAGATGGCCACCACAATGGTCGCCAGAGGATGCAGCTGACCGATCAGGGCCATGGCCACGCCGTCGAATCCGTAGCCGTTGCCGAAGCCGTTGATGAGCCGGAACTGGGTCCCCAGCAGCTCGGCGCTGCCGCCCAGGCCGGCGATGGCGCCGGAGACGATAAAGCTCATCAGGATGTACTTCTTCACCGCGAAGCCGTTGAACTCCGCCGCCGTCATGTTCAGGCCCACGGCCCGCAGCTGGAAGCCCTTGGAGGTGTAGAACAGGAAATAGTACACCAGCAGTCCCACCGCCAGGGCGATGACGAAGGCGGAGGTGACCCGCAGGCCGAAGAGGCGGCTGAGCTGAGTGGCCTCCGGCACGGCCTGCGTCTGCGGAACGCTGCCGTCCCGCAGCCAGTCGGTATATACCACGCCCATGAACAGCGTGGCCACATAGTTCAGCATGATGGTGATAATCATTTCATTCTGGCCACGGTAGACCTTCAGCAGGCCGGAAATCAGGGACCAGAGGCCGCCAGCCACGGCGCCGCCCACCAGACACAGGAGAATGGCGGGCAGTCCTTCGATCCCGCTCTGGGTGGCAATGTAGCAGCAGACGATGGAGCCCATCAGGAACTGGCCCTCACCACCCAGGTTGAACACGCCGCAGCGGTATGCAAAGCAGGCGCACAGGCTGGTGAAGATCAGCGGCGTGGAGCGGGCCAGGGTGGTGCCTACGTTCCGCAGGCTGCCGAAGGCACCGATCCAAAGGGACTCCAGCGCCACAAAGGGATTGGCACCCAGCACGGCCATGATGATGCACCCGATGACGAAGGCCAGCAGGATGGAGATGATGGGTACCAGGAAACTGACGAGTTTTCCGCTGTTTTTCATGCGTTCTCCCCCTCCTTATTTCCCGGCCATGGCCAGGCTGATCTCCTCAATGGGAGGATTTTTGCCGGAGAACACGCCCATGATCTGCCCCTCGAACATCACCACGATGCGGTCGGAAACCTCCAGGATTTCGTCGAAGTCCGCGGAGATCAGCAATACGCCGCAGCCCTTGTCCCGGGCCTCGATCATGGTGTCGTGGACGAAGCGGGTGGCGCCGATATCCAGGCCCCGGGTGGGGTGGACGGCCACCAGCAGGTCCGGGCTGCCCTCCAGCTCCCGGGCCAGGATCACCTTCTGCTGGTTGCCGCCGGAGAGGTTCCGCGTCTCCTGCTCCACAGAGGTGCAGCGGATGTCGTACTTCTCCTGCATCTTCAGGGCGTAGTCCCGGATGGCCTTTTTCTTCAGAAAGTAGCCCTTGGCACTGGAGAACTCCGGAGAGTCCGTGGCCTTGAGCACGATATTGTCCTTCACGGACATATTGCCGATGAGGCCCATCTTGTTCCGGTCTTCCGGGATGTGGGATACATTTTCCAGAATAAAGCCGTTGGGGGTGAACTGAGCCACCTTGGAGCCCTTCATGTCCACCTCACCGCCGTCCGGCGTCAGCACGCCGGTGACCACCTGGGCCAGCTGGCTCTGGCCGTTGCCGTCCACGCCGGCAATGCCCACGATCTCGCCCCGGCCCACGGTCAGGGAGACGCCGCTGAGCCCTGCGTGCTTGGATTCTTTGTGGTAGTCCACGCTCCGCATCTGGATGACGGGATCGCCCGGCTCCTCCACCTTGCCGTAGTGGGAGGGGGCCAGCTCCCGGCCGATCATCAGGTTGGCCAGCTCCTGGCCGTCGGTCTCGGAGCGATCCAGGGTGGTGATGACCTCGCCGGTGCGCAGAATGGTGATACGGTCGGAGATCTGCAGCACCTCCCGCATCTTGTGGCTGATGAAGATGACGCTTTTGCCCTCCTCTGTCAGCTTATGGATGATCTGGAACAGTCCCTCTACCTCGATGTCTGTCAGGGCGGCGGTGGGCTCGTCCAGAATCAGCAGCTCCGCGCCCCGATACAGGGTTTTCAGGATTTCCACCCGCTGCTGGGCGCCCACGGCAATCTCCGTGATGGGCCGGTCCAGCTCCACGTCCAGACCATAGCGCTCCGCCAGCTCCAGGATTTCCTTCTTCCGGGCCTCCTTGTCGATGAAGATGCCCTTGGTGTTCCGGTCCCCCAGGATGATGTTCTCGAACACCGTCATGGCCTCCACCAGCATGAAGTGCTGATGCACCATACCGATGCCCAGCTTCACCGCCTGGGCAGGAGAGTCGATGCGGACCTCCTTCCCATTCAGGAAGATCTTTCCCTCTGTGGGCTGGTACAGCCCGATGAGGACGTTCATCAGCGTGCTCTTTCCCGCGCCGTTCTCCCCTAACAGGGTATGTACCTCGCCCTTGCGGACGGACAGGTTGATGTCCCTGTTGGCGTAGAAATCGCCGAAGCGTTTGCTGACGTGCTCCATTCTCAGTAACTCATCCAAAGTTTCAGCCCCCTCCTTACATGCGGTGCTTCCCCATGCGGGCAAGCATCAGCTCCTTTTTCTCCTGCAGCGTGCAGACCATGGGCTCCGCCCAGGAATACTGCTGCATGAACACCCCCTGAAACTGGCAGATGGCGTCCTCATCGCCGCTCATGAATGCCTGAAAATCCGAGTCCGCCAGGTCCATCCGCACCCGCAGGCTCCCCCGGCTGCGCAGGAACATCTCCTCCGCGCCATAGTCCCGCAGGGTGTCTGCCAGCTCCTTGATGGTGCGGCGGTAGCCGGTGCCGTCGGCGTTCTCTCCCCATAGGTTTTCCACGATCTCGTGAATGGACACCGGCCGCCCGTCCCGATACACGCACAAGGCCATCAGCTCCTTGGCCTTGCCGGAGCGGAAGTGCACCGGCTCGCCGTCCACCAGCATGTCGAAGGCCCCGAAGGTGTGGAAATGGATGCGCTTGCACTGGCGGCGGCGCAGCAGCTTGGCCCGCTCCATCACATCGGCGATGTCCTCCCGGTCAAAGGGCTTGAAGATGATGTAGTCCGCCTTCATCTTCAGCGCCTCCACCGCAAACTTCGGGTGGGCTGTGGCGAAGACGATGATGATGTCACTCCGCAGCCGCCGCAGGGCCTGGGCCAGATGGATGCCGTCCATCCCCGGCATGTCGATATCCAGCAGGGCAAAATCCACCACATGGCCGGCGGCGTACTCAATGGCCGCGTTGGGATCGGTGAATTTCCCCACAATTTCAAAATCAGGCATGTCCGCACATTTCAGCTCGAAGAGCTGCAGATCCAGCAGCATGTCGTCCACCAGAATGGTTTTCAATCGCGGTCACCCCTGTCTTATGTTTCTATTGTACCAGATGGAGCGTACGGAAACCGTACGCTTTCAGGTCGATTTTGAAAGATTTTCCATGTTTTTCCCCCGCTTTCCATAAGTCAGGACAGCCTGTGTGCCCATGCCCACTGTGCTGGTGATCCGCAGCTCGCTGCCGGGGAAGCGGGCTATGCGCCGCCGCACATTCTCCAGCCCGATGGAGCCCTTCTCTCGGACAGCTTCCAGGCCGAAGCCCACGCCGTCGTCCGTCACCGTGACCTGCCAGTGGTCCGGCAGCTCTTCCAGCTTCAAAGAGACGGTTCCGCCGCCCACCTTGGGCTTGATGCCGTGGAGGATGGCATTCTCCACAATGGGTTGGATGGTCAGCAGGGGGATGGGAAAGTCCACGTCGGGAATCTCGTAGACCATGTGCAGCCGGTCCCCCAGCTGCTGCTGGTTGATATCCGCATAGGCCCGGACCGCCCGGATCTCCTCCCGGAAGGAGCCGATCCCGCCGTCGGCAGTGACGGAGTCCAGTGTGAACCGCAGGTAGCGGGCGAAGTCTCCGGCCATTTTGTAGGCCGCCTCCGGCTTCAGGACGATCAGGGCCTGCAGAGCGTTGAGGGTGTGGTAAAAGAAGTGGGAGCGGATCTGGTTCAGCAGCATATTGCCCTGTTCCCGCTCCAGCTGCTCCTGCAGCTGCTGGATGGCCCGCTGGGATTTTTCCAGCTGCAGCTGCCGCAGCCGGCCCGCGTAATAGACGCCCGCCGCAGCCAGCAACGCCACCAGCAGGCTCACCGCCACCCCCAGCCACAGGCTGATCTGGAGATACCAGGGCCGCAGGGGCGCCAGGGAGACGGTCCAGACAGAGTTGAACAGCTCCTGCGCGTGGTCCACAGTCCGCACACCCTCCGGCAGCGGGTCCGCCGTCTCGAGAATCACCTGTTTCTGTCCGTCGTCCGGATTGATGCGCCAAATTTGGCAGGCGAAGCCCTGGGCATTTACCCGCTCCACGGAGCTTCCGGACAGGGCGGCCGGAAAGTCCAGCGTCACGGAGACAATGCCCCAGAAATACCGCTGGCCCTGTTCGTCCGTCAGAAAGACCGGCAGCCGCCCGGCGATGCCCAGGCCGCCCTGGATCAGCTGGAAGGGGCCGGCGATATACAGCGCCTCTTTTTCGATGGCAGCTTGAGCCTCCAGATTGCCGGCCCCGTCCCCATACATGTTCAGCCCGACGACATCCTCGTTTCCCTCCAGGGGAAAGACACCGTCCACGATCCCGTCCGGCGCGAAGAGGACGTTTCGCACATAGTCCTCCCGCAGCAGGACATGGGCGACCCTGCCGAAGTCCGAATAGTCCCCGCTGGTCTGGATGAGATAGGCCTCCAGAACGCGGGTTTTGCTCATCTCGGAGAGCATAAACTCATACGTCTCCGCCCCGATGGCGCTGGCGACATAGCCCATGCGGTCCCGCTCCTGGTTCCGGCGGCTCCACTCCATGCAGCCAACAAGCACCAGTCCGGCCGCCAGGGCCAGTACAAAGGCCCGTCCGGCGTGAATCAGAGGCGTCCGCTTTGCGGTCCGCACCAAGGCGATCCCTCCCTTTTTTTGGCACCTGCCTTTTTTATTAAAGAATACGTCAAATCGGCCCGCAATGCAAGCAGAGGGCCGGGGCCTATCCGTCGGTGTCAGAGCAGTGTTCTGCCGCGCAAAATCCATTGGATACATAGACAGCCGGCCGGAAGGTAAAATATAGAGGATAATTGTACGGGAGGCGATATGCAGTGCAAGACTATACCATCACAGGAGAACAGCTCCAGGCGTTCAGGCAGCGCCTGGTGTGGGAGGAAAAGAGCCCCGCCACCATTGAGAAATACCTGCGGGATGCGGCGGCTTTTACCGCCTGGCTGGACGGCCGGGCGGCGTCCAAGGCGGCGACGGGGGCCTGGAAGGCCGCCTTGCTGGAGGCGAAGCTGGCGCCGGCCACCATCAACGTCAAGCTGGCGGCGGTCAACCGGTTCCTTGTATTTCTGGGCTGGCCGGCGTTTCGGGTGAAGCCCCTGCGCATCCAGCGGCGGCTGTTCCGGGACGACAGCCGGGAGCTGACGAGGCCGGAGTACCTCCGCCTGCTGGAGACCGCCCGCACCCAGGGCCGGGAACGGCTGGCGCTGCTGCTGGAAACCATTTGCGGCACCGGAATCCGGGTGTCCGAGGTGCGCTATGTCACCGTGGAGGCCGTGTACCGGGGAAGGGCCGAAATCTCCTTGAAGGGCAAGATCCGGACCATCCTGCTGCCGGGCAAGCTCTGCCGCAAGCTCCTCAAATACGCCCGGAAACAAAAAATCGCTTCCGGCGAGATTTTTCTCACCAGAAACGAAAAAGGCATCTCCCGCCGGCAGATCTGGGCGGAGATGAAAGCGCTGTGCGACAAGGCGGGCGTGGCACCCAGCAAGGTGTTTCCCCACAATCTGCGGCACCTGTTCGCCAGGACGTTCTACCGTGTCTGCCGGGACGTGGCCAGGCTGGCGGACGTCCTGGGCCACTCCAGTATTGAGACGACCCGGATTTACCTGATCTCCACGGGCACCGAGCACGCCGGAACTCTGGCACGGCTGGGGCTGGTCTGTTAGAAATAGGACAGAATCGCCATTCCGATGCGGATGGCTGCAAAAAAATAACTAGACATACATAATTGATTTTAACAGTAACCAAATTCTAGCACAAAGCACCGCCAGCCGCAAGAGCTTTTACCGATTTGGGCAGCATAAAATGGCCGGAAAAGCGTCGAATTTTGTCCGGCTGCTGTCTTTGCGCCATTTTTGAGCCCGCGCAGGCTGCGCGGGCTTTTTTGCGCACATTTGCCCCTGGTCTGCAGGCCCCGTTTCGGTCCCTTACAGGAGGAAATGGCGATTCTGTTGACAGGAGGCGGGGAGATGAGGAGTCCAGAGGCTCTGAAGCCGCGGGAGACACACCGCACACCGGACTGGCCCGGCGCCGAGCTCAGCATGGAGACCATCCGGGCTTATCTGGCGGACCTGTCCGGCAGGGGACGCCGCAAGGGCACGGTGCAGATGTACAGTGCCAAGCTGCGGGCCCTCTATGACTACCTGCCCCCGGACAAGCAGATCTCCCGGGGAACGCTGGCTGCTTGGCGAGCATTCCTGCTGGAGGCAGGGTATTCCCCCAGCACCGTGAATACCCACCTGTCTGCCGCCAACGGGCTGATGGAGTACATGGGGCGGCGGGACCTGCAGTTGGTGGGGCAGCTGGAGGCGGACAAGGGCCTCCAGCCGGAACTGAGCCGGGTGGAGTATCTGCGGCTGCTGCAGGCTGCCAGGATACTGGAAAAGGAGCGGACCTACCTGCTGGTGAAAATATTCGCCCTGGCGGGCATCCGGGTGGGGGAGCTGCCTCAGGTGACCGTTGAGCGGGTGCGGGCCGGGCGCCTGCCGGTCCGTACCGGCGGGGAGCGGCGGTACGTCCCGTTGCCCGCCTGTCTGCAGGGGGAGCTGCTGGACTACGCCCGGCGGCAGGGCCTGACGGCGGGGCCGGTGTTCTGCACCCGGAACGGGAAAGGCATGAGCCGGACCCAGGTGACGGAGGAGATCCAGACCCTGTGTCATGACGCCCGGGTAGAGGAGGAAAAGGGAACGCCCCGGTGCCTGCGGAAGCTGTATCTGGCTACCCGGGCGGAGGTGGAGCGCGGCGTGCGCCTGTTGGCGGAGCAGTCCTACGAGCGGATGCTGGACACGGAGCAGCTGGCCGCCGGGTGGGCGGAGGGAACCGGTCATTCCATCCATAAGGATGTTTACATATAAGATCACTGAAATATAAAAGGAGGAGAAGTGATGAAGAAACGGATCTTGTCAGCATTTCTGGTCCTCTGTATGATGCTGACAATGGTTCCCACTGCTGCCTTGGCGGCAGAAGACCCTGGCGGCGGCAACGGGAGCGACCGGGTCCACACAGAGAGCAACGACGGTGTCGTGGTGGACAAGACGGTCAACTATGATGAGGACGGAAATTATTCCCTGACCCTGGAGGCCTATGTCACCAACGAGGTGACCAAGGGAAGCAAGACCACACCGCTGGATATTGTGCTGGTGCTGGACTTGTCTGGGTCGATGGATCAGAACATCACCTCGTATACATACGAGGCGACATCTAAGCGGAACTGGTCCTATAACGATATAGACCGCCAGTCACAGTACTATTATTTTGACGGGACATCTTACTATGCAGTCCAGCGGGAGAGAAGCGACCGGTATTGGGATTGGGACGAATTTGAACTTGTCCGGGATTATTCGCTCTACTACGTGGACGATAGTGGTAGCCGTCATTACCTTGGTAATGAGACCCGGAGCCAGAATGCCGCAATTCTTGAAGACACTGTCCTCTACATACGCAGAAGCGGCGGCTCAATTTCCAAGATTGCGGCCATGAAGAATGCTGTGGGCAATTTTATCGACCAGGTGACCGCAAATGCCACAGGGGACCCGGCTACCAATGAAGACGATGTGACCCACCGGCTCGGTATTGTCAAGTTTTCGGGCAATGAGAGCGATCAGATAGGAAACGATACTTATAGGTCTGACGGGAATACCTATAATTACTCCCAGGTTGTGCAGGATCTGACTTCGGTGACAGGCAATGTCCAAAGTCTGAAAAATACGGTCAATGAGCTGGCTGCTGCCGGTTCCACGCGGACGGACTTTGGCCTGAACCAGGCGCAGCGGGTATTGGACGGCGACCGGCAGCATGGACTGGGTGGTGCCCGTGAGGAAGCCAAGCAGGTCGTGGTGGTCTTTACTGACGGTGAGCCCAGCACGTTTAGCAATTGGAGTGGTGGTGTAGCGGCCAATGCCGTTAATCTGGCCAAAGACCTGAAAGACGATAAGGTGACGGTATACACCATCGGCATGTTTGAGGATGCGGACCCCAGCGATACGGACGGCCGCTTCAACAAGTACATGAACGGTGTGTCCTCCAACTATCCGAATGCCGAAGTTACAAACTGGAGGGGGGACCGCACTCAAGACTGGGATGACTGCAAACTGGGCACCCGCGTGACGGAAGGCAACTACTACTTCGCGGCGGACGATGCCGAGGAGCTGGAAAACGCTTTCAGCACCATCGCCGATAACGTGAGCACCTCCAAGGTGGCGGCCGGCGCGAACACGGTGCTGTCCGACACGCTGTCGGAGTTCTTCACCTTCCCGGAGGGGCTGACAGGCAGTTCTGACGGGGGGATGGTCCAGTATGCGGAGGTCAAGGGCCAGGACGCGGACGGCAGCTATACGTGGTATGAGCCAGAGACGCTTACAGGCGTTACCCCTGTGGTAAATGCCGACAGCAAGACCATCACTGTGAAGGGCTTTGACTACACAGCCAACGCGGTGACGAAGACCACCAATCAGGACGGTACTGTCACCTGGTCCGGCGGCAAGCTGGTCCTGACGTTCCCTATCCAGCCCGATGTGAGCGGCAGCTGGAGCGACGCCGATACCTATGTGACAAATGACACGGGCGAACACAAGGCCGGTCTGAGCGGCTACATGGTGGATGAGAAGCCGAATCAGTCTCTGGAGCTGACGGAGTCCCCCGAAGCGCCGGTGGAGACGTATCAGGTGTTGTATGATGCCAACGCTGATGATGCCGACGGTACGGTCACGGACCCCAAGTACTACATCACCGGCGGCGAGGCCATGGTGCTCCAAAACATGTTCACCCGGCCGGGGTATGAGTTTACCGGGTGGAACACCGAGAAGAACGGCACCGGAACGCCTTATGCGGCGGGGAGTGCCATCACTATCAAAAACACCAATGTGACCCTGTACGCCCAGTGGAAGTCCTCCACGGCCAGCTATCGGGTAGAGTACTATCAGCAGAATTTGGAAGATGATAACTACTCGATCGTTGCAGATGATACATTGACACCCTCTGGTACTGTCGGAGATACTGCCACTGCTGAAATCAAGGAATACGAAGGCTTCACTTATAATGAAAGCCGTTCGAATTCCTCCGGTATCATCGCCGAGGACGGCACGCTGGTGCTGAAGCTGTACTACGACCGGAACGAGTACACGGTGACGTATGAGTATGAAGGTACAGTCCCTGCGGGTGCGCCGGAAGTGCCGGGTGAACAGACCTACAAGTACGGTGAGACTGTGGAACTGGCAAAGATGCCGGATGTCACAGATTACCGCTTCAGCGGCTGGTATTCTGAAAATGTTGCGCTGAGTGGAGGTTCATTTACAATGCCCGATCATGCTGTTGTGATCAAGGGCAGCTTCTCTCAGCTCAACAGCTATACGGTGACTTACGACTTGAATGGCGGCACAACAACAAGTCCCCAGACCGTATTTCCCGGGCTGGCTTACGGCGATAAGACACCGAGAATTGAGGATCCGACTAAAGAACCCAGCGAACTTTATTCGTATGAGTTTACCGGATGGTCTCCTGAAATAGCGGATACTGTAACCGGGGACATTACGTATAGAGCGGAGTATACGCGCACAGAACGGGAATTTACCGTAACCTATTATCTGGACGGGACTCTCTACGCTGAACCAGAGTCCTACACCTACGGGGAAACCGTTGTAATCAAGAAGCAGGCAGAAGACGCTACTGAATGGACTACAAATGACCTTCAGGAAAGCGACATTATTGAAGGCCTGTTCTACATGCCTGAGCACAACGTTGTCTTCACCGCAACCACCGACGGCACGGTGACGCCCGACGAGTGCACATACACTGTCGTGTACCATTATGTGGACCGAGATGGGAATGAAGAAACAGAGACCGATCCCAAGGATGAGCCGTCCACGGCAGGCACGCCGGTCAGCAGGCTGTATAACACTGACCGTACGTCTTATAACGGTAGCACATACATCTTTGACCGGGCGGAACTGAACGATGTCGAGATTATAGACGGTGAGACTCTCCAAGCAGGCCATAACTCCATCGACGTCTACTATGACATCGACGAGCTGGGTCCTGACGACGAACCCGACGGGACCCCCGACAAGGACCAGATTGTCTTCACCTATGTCAGTGCCGATGGCTCTATGGGCTTTGTGAACCCGGAGAAAGAAGTCGTCACCAGAGACCAGACCGGCATGGCCTCTCCGACGGGAGCTGTGGCGACAGCAGAAGAGGGCTGTGAGTTCGTGGAGTGGACCGATGACTACTATCATAGCACTGACACGGACGCGGGAATGGAGTCCCTGGCAGGCTTGCCCTACGACGAGGACACCACCTTCACAGCGTATTTCCAGAAGGTCGGAGAGGAGCCAGTGAATACCATCTCGGTGATTTTCCTTGCGGAAAACGGCACGTTCAGCAATGGGCAGACCACCTACACGGCAATCGTGGAGGTTAATGCAGATGGCGAGTATCGCCTGGCCGAAGGCGATATCTTGGAGGCAACACCTGATACAGGCTATGGGGATCCCAGCTGGACCTGCAACTATGAGGACTGTGATGCTCCGAAGATCGGAGACCCGGTAGAGGATTGGGATCTCTTTGTTGTGACCTTCCACCCCGCAGGGGTCGTGCCGACCCAGGTCACGGTTACCTATGCGTGGTCCGGTGATCACCCGGAGGGCGTGGAACTGCCTGAAACGGAAACACTGGCTGCCGGCAGCGATTACACCATTCAGCCGCCCAGTGAATTGCAGGTTTCAGACGAGCAGGGGACCTGGTATTTTATCGGCTGGTATGACAAAGTCGGTGTCCCTTACGGCGGAACGATTTCTGCCATCGATGCCGACACCACTTTGTACGGGCGCTGGGATTTCCAGGCGACTCCCGAAGAGCCCGAGCCCGATCCCGGAGACGGCCGTTTTATGGTGATCAAAGAGCCGGATCAGACCTCTGTCACCGTGGGCGATCCCATCACTTGGACCATCACCATTGCCAGCATGACGGATGAGACGTTGACCCTGGATGTGACTGACAAGTTGGAGGGTGTGACGCTGACAGATGAGGAGGGCAATACGGTCACCAATCCGGTTATTGTCGAAGGCTGGACCTATGCAACGCTGTACGCCAGCTATCAGACCTCACTGGACGATGTGAACCAGAAGATCGTGAACACCGTGGTAGTCACGGACACGGTACATCCGGAGGATCCCCCGGTGGAGGTCCCGGCGGACCCCGTGGAGGTGAAGCCCTATGCCATCACCATCACGCCGGCGGACATTGTGATCTACACCGGCGGAACCGGATACAGCGGTGTGCTGGACGATGCGGGCGATTTTGTCGGCAGCACGGAACAGGGCCTGCCGGAGCCGGGTTATCACATCGATCTGCCCGACTCTGTGGAAGCGTGGCTCACCAGCCATGGCGTGGACCTGACGCAGGCTGCAAACCTGGCGAACTACCTGAGCTTCTACTATTATGACCAGGAGACTGGTGCGGCGATCCGCCGCTGGGATCTGATGGACCAGGGCGTCTACTCGAGAGATGCAACCGGCAACGTGAGCCGCTATGTATATAGCCTGAGCCCGAACCAAATCGAGGGTGAAAATGAAGGCGTCAAGGTCCGGCTCCAGTTCACAGATGACGGCAACATCATCACTACCGACAACATCCGAATGGAAGAGGGCGTTGTTTCTGCCAACTATGAGATGACCATCTACGACGGCGGTCTGAACCAGAGCGAGATTCAGGCGGTGTTCTCCGCCGGCGGTGATACGCTCGTCTGCAGCGTCGATATCGGTACCGGCCATCTCTTGGTCAAGAGCGTCACAGACGAGGGCACTTCCACCAACGAGATCGTGACCAGCGCCGACACTGTGGACGCGAATCAGATCACTGCCGTTGACAACGGCAATGTGACCTATTATGTCAATGACAGTGAGGTCCAGGTGGATCCCGGCCGCGTGCAGCTGCTGGTGGACAGTGTCTCCAACAGCGACGCGTTCGATGCCGCCATGGGCGCTGACGCCCTTGCAAAAGTCGCGGCCACGGACAACACGCTATCCGCTCCCCAGTACGAGATGGCCTATCTGGACCTGGTGGACACCCAGAACGGCAACACCGTGGTAACCCTGGGCAACCAGCAGGCGCTGACCATCTACTGGCCCATGCCCGCCAACGCCGACGAGGACGGCGCGTTCTACCTGGTACACTATACCGGCATGGACCGTGAGAGCGCCAGCGACACAGGTGACTTGGCTGGTACCGCGCATACTGTGGAAAAGATCCAAGCTACCCGCGACGGCGACCATCTGGTCTTCACTGCCAGCAGCTTCTCTCCCTTCGTGCTGGTGTACGAGAAGGAGAGCAGCGGGGGCGGCGGCAGCACCGGAGGCGGCGGTGGAGGCAGCAGCCGGCCCACCCTGAACACGGAGGACCATTACTCCTATATCATCGGCTACTCCGACGGCACACTGCAGCCCTACGGCACCATCACCCGGGGTGAAGTGGCCACCATCTTCTTCCGCCTGCTGACGGACGACACCCGGGAGGAGTACTGGAGCCAGGTCAACGACTACACGGACTGCAGCTCCGACCTGTGGTGCAACAACGCCATCTCCACCCTGACCAACATGGGCATCATCGACGGGTTCTCGGACGGGACCTTCCGGCCCTATGCCAAGATCACCCGCGCCCAATTTGCCAAGATCGCGGTGGGCTTTTTCGAGACCACCCGGGAGGACTACCAGGGATACTTCACCGATGTGGATATTAACGCCTGGTACACCGAGTACGTAGAGGCGGCAGCCCGCGTGGGCCTGATCGAGGGCTTTAATGACGGGACCTTCCGCCCCAACACCAACATCACCCGGGCACAGGCCTGCGTGATCGTGAACCGCGCCCTGGGCCGCAGCCCGGATGAGGATCGGCTGCTGGACGAGGACGAGATGATCACCTGGCCCGACAACAATCCGGAGGACTGGTTCTATGCCGACATGCAGGAGGCGACCAACAGCCACGACTACACCTGGGTGACCGTCAGCGGTGACAAGGTCGAGAAGTGGACGGAGAAGCTGGAACAGCGCGACTGGGCGGCTCTGGAGCACGCCTGGTCTACGGCTCACTCTGCCCCCGGCGGCGAGGTGACCAAGTAAGCGCGTACTCTGGCAGAATTTGATTCCCCAAAGGCCGTGGGAGAGGCATTTGCCTCTCCCACGACCTTTTGACGGCCTCCGATGGCGCATCGGGACTCTTCGTGGCCAGCGGTCGCGCCGGCGACATTCCGGAGGCGTGATCCTCCGGAGGTGGAAAAGGAAAAGCGGCCGCCAAAACTTTTTTGCCCTTTGGGGCGTCTTATAAGACAGCCGGAGTCCCACAGAGGATGACGCCGGCAAACATCTTGAGGAAAGGATCATAAACGATGCAGAAGAAGCTCATTTTCTTGGCATTAACAGGGCTCCTGTGCCTGTCCCTCGCAGGCTGCGGCCAGAGCGGCAGCACCTCGCCGGAGGGGGGCAGCTCTCCGCAGGCGGAGCAGCCCGCGGAGGAGACCGCTGGAGAAGATGGGGGCCGGACCCCTGAGGAGGACGGTGCGGATACGGAAGCGCCCCAGTATACAGATAATTTTTCCATAGATACGGAGGCTGTTACAGCATTTGCAGAGCAGATCCAGGCCGCAGTGGCGGAAAAGGATCTGGAGGCGCTGGCGGACCTGGCGTCGTATCCGCTGTACATCGGCTTTTCCGATGGAGGGGAATCTGTGGAGTCCCGGGAGGACCTGATCGCACTGGAAGCGGACCGGATCTTCTCAGAAGAGCTGGTCTCTGAGATCGCCGGGGCGGATCCCGGGGGGCTGGCCCCCAGCAAGGCAGGATTTGCCCTGTCCGCCAGCGGCAGGCCCAATGTGGTGTTCAGTGTTGTCGATGGCAGACTGGCCATTGTGGGAATAAATTACTGACCTGCTCTTCCGCAGGGGGCAAAAGGCGGCTGGCGGCGGGGGAGGCGTCGCTGCCGGAAAAGCTGGAGCTGCTGGGCAGGACCATCCGGTATCCGGAGCTGGACGCCTATTCCGCCACCCAACTGCTGGAACAGACGGAGGAGCATAGCAGGGCCCAGGCGGAGGCGGCGTGGTGTATATCCAGGCCGACGGCAGTCTGGCCGCCGGTATGCTGTATTTGCGGGGCGGCCCGGAGCACCAGGATGACCATTGGATGATGGTGGACAAGGGCACGGGGCTGCCGGTGTGGATCGACTCCACACTCCGCTCGGCAAGGGATTCCCTGGGCACGGCGGAAGCGCTTAGACAGGCCTTCCGCAGAGGTCTCAGGCTGGAGATCTGACAGTACGGCCCGGCCCCGGATGGAAGGTGGAGGGCCGCAGCGGGCGCGTCAGTGTGGAGCTGATGGGATTTGTGTGGGACCTCTCCGGGAAGGAACCGGCCTCCCGTGCCGCAGAAGGGAAATGATGCAACAATGATGCCTTTTTGCGGCTGCTTTGCCGGAAACAGGGCTTATGGTATCGGTATCAAAAGGGAACAGGCGCCCGGACGGGTGCTGCGGATGAATATGGAATGGAGGAATTCATCATGAAAAAGAATCGGATGCAGATTTCCACGCTCCTCACACTGCTGCTCTGTATGCTGCTTCTCACTGCCTGCGGCGCGTCTACCACGGAGAGTGAGGGGACGGATCCGGAGACTCCGCCGCAGGAATCGGCGGCTGCGCCGGAGACGGAAGAACCGTCTGCCCAGCAGGAGGACGTCACGCTGGAGGAGCTCCTGGGAGAGGACTATGTGAATTACCTGACGGAGACGATCACGATGCAGATGGCCAACCGCATGGACAAGGACCCGGAGGTCCGCTACTTCCCGATTGAGGACAACACGCCGTTGAGCGACTATGTGACCATCGGCGGGACCACGAAGTTCGAGGTGGACGAGGAGGGAAATCCGGTGATTTACTTCCCGGCCGGAACCGTGACGGATGAGGCAAATGGCGAGCAGAGCTTTCGGATCCCGAAGCTGTATCAATAACCGGAGAAACTGAAAACAGGCCGCCGGCTGCAGCCGACGGCCTGTTTCATTATTTCTGGGCAGAAAAGAACTGCCGTCCTGAAAGGGGGGCTGCATTGCCGCCATCAGAGCAGGAATACTTTTGCAGACTCCAGCCAGAGTGGGCACAAGATCAAAAGGCGCCGGTTTACACTCCGGCGCACCCTGGTGGCAGGCGCCAACATCGCCGGCTTCAAGCGGGTGGCTGAGGCCATGATGGAGCAGGGCGTATTCTGAGGCAAAGCATCCCACGGCTCTTCAGCCGCATAGCAAGGCGGAGCGTGAATAATGGCGGACATGAGCAGATGGCTGATGTGAGAGATGGCATACCATCAGATATGTACCAGAAATGGGAACAGGCATCCGATAAGAGCACTCTGGTGAAGACCCGGGCGAAAGGCCCTGAAAAAGCCGGGCAGAGCTGCTGCGGACAGACAACATGGTTCTGACAGACCCACCTCAAGCAGAGATAGTAAAGAAGCACAAAAGCCAGCACCGGGCAAGATATTTCCTGTCCGGTGCTGGCTTTTGCTGTACGGATCACGCTGTAAGCTGGAGGAGCTGCTTCTATGCACCCATCTGAGCGTTTCTTGTTCTAAGGAATTCTATGTTTCGGCATTCTGTGTAAGGAAGCGTTTGTAAAGAGCGGCTGGCCGATGGGATATACTTCCGGACTGATGATCTCCGGGGGGCATAACACCGGAGAATGGCTCCCGGTCTTATCTTGACAGGCCAACGGCCATAGACTTTGCAGCCGGCCTGTGAACTTCATGCAGCGGTGTTGCGGGGAAGGCGATGCGTCTATCAATTCCTCCATATTGGAGGGAGAGGAGCTCATTCGTCACCGCTCTCCTTCATTTGCAGCAATTTGATTAGATCGCTGGTCATTCGGTCAACCAGAAGCAGCTGGGCAGGGGAGAGCCCGGAGAGTTTTTCCATAACGGAGGCTGCCAGCAGATTGGAGTCCGGAAGGAGGGCCCTGCCCCGCAGGATCCACTCTGTGGAGGTTCCGAGAACTTCACAAAGATGAATCACAGTTTCCAGAGAGGGGCCGGCCAACCCCCGCTCGATTGTGGAGATGAACTGCGTGGAACGGTCAATCCGCTCTGCCAGTTCCTCCTGCGTCAGCCCAGCTTGCTCCCGGGACTGCTGGATCCGTCTTCCGATTGCGATGTTCAGCGGCTTCTTTCCCTGCATGATGATATACTCCTCAATATAATATCATCAGTTTACGCATAATAATGCTTGACTTAAACGAAATGTTATGCTTATAATTCTAAGTGTAATATACTTAGTTTTTGCGGAAGCGGTGAAGGATGATAAAAGGTAGCTGCCCTTTTCCAGCCATTGGCTGGGAGAGGGCAGCGTTTGCGTTATCCGGAAATCCAAATCATTCTTCTGATTTGTTACATAAGGATAACCTTTTGCCGCCGCCCGCCAAGAGAGGCATTATGCGAAACGAGTTCCGCCAGCCGGATGAACAGAATATGCGCCAGCTCCTGCACCAGCATCCGGAGGACCTGCCGGGGCTCATCCTCCGCCTGGCCTGGCTTCAGGGGCTCAGCCGGGAGGAGATCGTCGCCCTGAAATGGGCCCAAGTGGATTTCCAGGAGAGGAGTCTGTTTCTGGAGGACCGGACGGTCCCGCTGGAGGAAGAGACTGCCGGATGCCTCGCTGCCCGCTTCGAAAATGGCGGCGCGGTGTCTCCTTATGTGGTGATCTCCGATAAGTTCCGGGAACCTCTGCGGCCGGAGTCCGTCTCCCGCATTGCCAGAAATGCCCTGACTGCGGGAGGCCTGCCTCAGCTCCAATTGAAAGATCTGCGGCGGGACTACTTTTTCCGCCAGCTGGAGCAGCACGACTGGCCCTATGCCGTCCGGGTCAGCGGTCTGTCGGTCTCCACCTTCCAAGCCTGCTTTGCCGGGGACACCCCGCACAAAAAGCGTTCAACACAGGCAGGGCAGCAATTCGATGAATTCCGTCTGTGGCAGGTCCTTCAAAAGGAGGACAGCTCCGCCGCGGGCATTGCTCTGTGGATGAGCTGGCAAATGGGCGTGCAGGGCAAGGAGCTGGTGAATCTCACCTGGGACCAGGTGGATTTAGAGCGGGGGCTGCTGCATCTGCCGGAGCGGGACATGCTGCTGACCAATGCCGTGCGGCGGCTGCTGGAAAAAGTGCAGAAGGTCCGCTCCCCTGGGGAGGATCCCCATGTGCTGCTCTCCCCCCAGTCCCGGCGGCCTATGGATTTGGCCCGGCTGTCCAAGGTGGTGCAGACGGCGCTGATCCGGGGAGGTCTGGAAAATATCACGCTCCGGGACATCCGGGCGGCAGGCGGACAGCGGGAGGACGACCAGACCCTGCTGGAGTGGACCCGGGCCCATGGCAGCATCACCCGGCGGGATGTGATGGCGCTGCTGAATCTGTCGGACACTGCGGCATATCTCCGCCTTCGCCGGCTGGTTGGCCGGCGGGAGCTGGAGCAGGTGGGCAAGAAATACTATCTCCCCGGAACAGTGGTGCCGGAGGAAAAGCAGTGGGAGGTGATCTCAGCCTATCTGCAGGAGGCGGGATTTGCCTACTGCCAGGATGTGGCGGAGCTCCTGCACGTCGGAAAGCGCAAGACGGCGGGCATCCTGCGGCGGATGGTGAAGGACGGCCGGCTGCTGCAGTTTGAAAAGCGGTATTATCTGGCGAAGCAGCCTGGGCAGAAGCAGATTCAATGAGGGGCGGCGAAGGGCTTTGCCGCCTCTTTTATTCTCTGCACCAAGGTTACAAAATATAACAAATTCAAAACGTATTGCGTCTATAAGTTTTCGTTTGGATTAAAAACGGGCTGAAACTGTGGACTTTTTAGAGAAGTTTGGATAGAGTTGCCTCAGCGGGGACGCCGGGGCGGATGCGACTCTTCGGCGAATGCGCCGGCAGGGCTAGCGCCGGCGGAGGCATCGAATGGGCCCGGAGGCCGCGGCGGACCACCGCAAATTTCAAAAGGAGGAGAAATCCCAATGAAGAAGTTCCTTTCTCTGGTGCTTGCTCTGGTGATGACCATGTCTCTGGTCACTGTCAGCGCCGGTGCCAAGGACTTCACAGACAGCGGTGAGCTTTCTGGTGAGCAGTATGCAGAAGCTGTCAACGTGATGTCCGAAATGGGGATCATCGACGGCTATGCCGGCGGTGATTTCCGTCCCCAGGGCACCCTGACCCGTCAGGCGGCTGCCAAGATCATCGCCTGCATGATCCTAGGCAAGACCACTGCCGAGTCCCTGGGAACCTCTGCGGCACCCTTTAAGGACGTGCCCGCAGGCAGTTCCTTTGCAGGCTACATCGCCTTTTGTGTGGAGCGGGGGCTGATCGACGGCTACGCCGACGGCACCTTCCGTCCCACCGGCACCCTGACTGGCTTTGCCTTCCTGAAGATGCTGCTGGGCGCTCTGGGCTATGACAGCTCTATCGAGGGCTACACCGGCCCCAACTGGACCGTCAACGTGGCTGGCCGTGCCTATGAGATCGGCCTGACTGCCGGCAATGATGAGTTCGTGGGTGCTCAGGCCTGCACCCGTGAGCAGGCGGCCCTATATGCGGTTAACACCCTGAAGACCACTCTGGTGGAGTACACCGATCGCGGCAGCGAGATCACCGTCAACGGTGCCGTGATTTCCACTGCGGCTTCCGTTCCTACTTATGTGACCTCCAGTGTGTACAACCAGGCCACCAGCATTAATGCTGACCGGGACAACAGCGGTGACTACACCGTCGAGTTCGCCGAACGGTATCAGCCCGACCTGACCATGGACCGGGATACGGACGACTTCGGACGTCCCTCCTACACCTGGGCCTGGAAGAACCGGGATATCGGCACCTATGTGGATTACAGCCTGATGGTCGCCGAGTATACCACCGGTGTCAGCGGTCGTGAACTGTACAATGTGCTGACCGCTTCCACCATCCGCAATGCGGATCTGGATGTCTATGTGGACGGCGTTGAGCCCGACGAGGCGGACACCATTGATAAGAGCGACCTGAGCCGTTCCAACCAGGATGACGTGGGTGTCACCGACAACGGCGTTCTGACTCAGGTGTTCGTGGACACCGATGCCAACGACGGTGACGGTCTGATTACCATTGCCTCCATCAACACCTGGCTGGCCCAGGCGACTGCGAATTACAGCGAGAGCAAGGAGTATGCCCCCCTGAAGGTCTTTACCGGTAAGGGCGGTGCCAACACCACTTATAACGTGGATGTTGAGGATGTGGCCAATGTGGCCGATGTTGCGGACGAGGCATTCTATCTGGTCAACATCTCCTATAAGGACTCCAATCGCGGTGAAGTCGTTGCCATCCAGGATGCTGAGGTCATGGAGGATAGCACCGTCACCAAGTGGAGCAGCGACGACGATCTGGTCGTCTCCAAGCTGACTACCGACGGTACGCAGTATGAGGCTGCCGCCAAGGCATACTATGACGACGAGAACCTGTACGCTTACGACCGGGATCTGCTGACCGACATGAGCTACAACGTCTACCTGGATCAGTATGGCTATGTCATCGGCGTGGAGCTGTATGAGGGCACCATGAAGTATGTCTTCATCACCGGTTATGACCGCAATTCCAGCAATCTGTCCATCCGGACTGCCACTGCTGGTGCCATCTTCCTGGACGGCACCATGGATGAGATCGAGGTCAATGTCACCGATACCAACAAGAACATCGAGAAGGCTGACATGGATTACTTCGATGAATGGGAGTCCGGCAAAAACAAGGGTAATCCGACCCTAAACCGTTGGTACACCTATACTGTGGATGAGGACGGCACCTATACCCTGAAGCCTGCCACCATGACTGCAACTCTCTATGCCGACGAAAATGATAAGAGTGATGGTTATGAAGAGGTGACTATCGATACTGCGAATGTCAGCGTGAAGGACACGGTCTTGGATAAGGGTACCCGCGTTTACGGCGAGGACGACTCTGTGTTCATCACTGTGGAGATGGATAAGGTCGATACCTCCAATGTTGCCATTACTGATGTAAACGGCGTTTACACCGGTGTACAGAATGTGGATCTGGAAATCGACACTTCTGTCGAGACCATCGAGGGCGACAAGCACTATAATGGCGCCAGTGAGGCCGTTATCGAGGCTCAGGTCTACACAGTCTATGACAAGGACAACTATATCATCGGTGCTGTGGCCGTGGCGGATGCCACCGGCAGCGTTGCCAACTACGCCTACATCCTGTCTGGCGCCAAGAGCGAGGAGAAGATCGGCGACACCTATTACTGGGAGTTCGAGGCCATCCTCGACGGCCAGGTCCAGACACTGACCGCCAAGAGCAAGTACACCAGCATCATCGATGAGCTGGATAAGGGCACTGTACAGGAGCTGCGCTTCGACGCCGACGACTATGTCGTCAAGGTCGTGGACGTGGATAAGCTCTATGACTATGATGCCGCTACCGACGAGGATATCGACATCGACGATTACGATGTGTACTTTGTCAATAGCGCAGACGCCCGCAGTGAGGAGCTGGAGCTGAAGCTTCAGGGCCGCACCCTGTATATCACGCCCGGTCAGGATGACATGGGCCTGGCTCTGGCCTCTGATGCCAAGGCTGTGGTCATTCAGGATGAGAACGGCAAGAGCGACGTGAAGACCGAGTTCGACACGGTTTCCGGCGCCATCTCTTACCTGGCCGATCCCGATGAGGATACCGCCGCTCTGGAGTACGTGGGCGAGATCGTGGCTGTTCTGAACAGAAACGGCACTGCCGCCTGGGTTGTCTTCGACAGCGAGACTGAGCTGCTGACCGGCACAAACCGGCCTAGCGATGACAAGGAAGACGACACCAACACCTCTGGGCGCATCACCGTCAATGTCCTGAAGGACAGCAATGCCGGCTTTGCCGCCAAGGAGGTCCTGGCATATATTGATGGCAGCGGCAATCTGATGATCGCTCTGCCCACCGCCCATGCTGACAAGCTCGGCACCCTGTCTGAGGCGGATGTGTCCGTGACCATCAATGGCATCAACGCCCGCGTTGAAAAGGATGACGATGCCTCTTCTAACGGCCAGGTTGTCTACACGGTTGAAAACCGCAATCTGACTGACAGCGACCGGATCGAGATCACCATCGGCGACTGCACGTATGAGGAGTTCAAACTTGTCGTGATGGAGGACTTCGGCCCGTGGGGAGAGGCTCAGCCGGGTGCTTACAATGTCGGCTGGACATATGTTGATGACTTCGATACGGATGACATCACCGGTCTGGAAGTTGCTATTCTGAATGCCGATGGCGATGTGATCGTTCGCTATACCGCTTCTGCCTCCCAGGTGGAGTGGCAGAAGGAGAATGGCTATTTTGATACCGGAAAGAACAGCGCTCCTTTCTATCAGACATGGAACAATGGGGATAGCTCTACTATCGAGCTTGAAGAAGGCCGGGACTCCGACTGGACTGTTGAATTTGGCCCTGCCTTTGAGGAATGGGAGCCCGCTACCTGCTATGTCACTGTAACCACTGATTATGCCGTGAGCACGGGGACCAATTCCCTCGGCTAAGACCAGATCTTTGGATGGAAGAGAACCTATTTGATCCCTTCCAACGCACTCAAGCCCCCCGGGTATCTGCCCGGGGGGCTTCTCCCTATATATAAAAATATAGAGATAACGCAGGAAGCAAATTTTGTCGAGACTTCATCACAAGTCTGTTGTTCAGACAAACCTCTGAACACGCAAAAAGGGTCCCCCCGGATTTCCGGGGGACCCTTTTTATCCTCTAATTCCAAAGACACTACAAGACGGATGCTTCTGCCTCATGGTATTGCAGATACAACTTGGGTTTGAATCGCCTGTTATAGCGGCAAGTTTGACGCTGTTTTCCGTCCATTCCACGGGCACAATTTCTCCTCTGCATCGACCTGCTGTATGCTGCGGACTCTTTCGGCACCCATGCAGGGAGGAATCTGCGCCATACAGGAGGATATCCTGCGGGGACGGAACGTGGAGCACGAGGGGAGGCCCTTTTCCAGCACGGAGAATCTGGAAGCCATGATGCGGAAGGGAGCGTGGTTCAACCTGTTCTGTCTGGACATCTGTATGGCTGGCAAGAGCGGCATGGAGTTTGCCTGGGAGCTGCGGTCCTGGGACGAGAGGACGGGAGTCTTTTTTATCACCACCGCAGCAACGCATATTTGAAGGCGGGCTATCAGGCCACCCCATTCAATATCTCTTTAAACCAGTGCGGCGGGAGGAGCTGGCCGAGGCCCCGGAGGCGGATCTGCGCCAGCGGCAAGTACCCCGGACATTGACGCTGCGCGGCAGCGGCCGTGCTCTGCGGAATGGAATTGATGGCGGAATGGCCCGTGTAAACTTGAGGGGCCAGCCAGGCCAGCCGTTCCCCATCTCCTCCCGCTGGCGCTGCTGCCCCCGGCCTACGCCGCGGTGGAGGCTGATTGATGCGCAACCGCATGCTGGAGTTCCATGGACTGGTGGACAGCCGGGGCAATCTCATCACAGATAAGAAGATCACCGTGGATGGGGGAACTACACTCCGGAGGAGCTGAAACTGGTCCTGGACATCGAAAAATACTTGGCCCATGTCCAGGCTGCCTACTTTACAGAGCGGGACATCGCAGAGAAACAGCGGGACAGCTTTTATAATCCGGCCGACCCCTGGGACAATGGTGACATCTCCTTCACCGGCGGCATCCAGCCGCTGATGGTGAACGCCCTGACGGACGAGGGGCCTTCCGGCATCGGCTACAGGGAGCGCGGGCCGATGTGGAGGTGGAGCAGACCGGAGCGAAAAGCAAAGCTCTCCATATCCATCAATCACCATCACACTGAACCGGCACAGAACGCGGACGTGGGATGTATGCCAGGGCTGCTCCTCCCGGCCGTGCCGGCATTGCCCTGGTGGCTCTCAACGGTGGCCAGAATGTGGAAAACGCGAATGGCCTTACCGTGGCGCGCCTTCCCGACGCAGAGAGCACCGCCCTCCGGTTTAACTTTGCTGTGGGACAGGCTCCCTTCCTGGTGATCCCACAGAGCGGTCGGACCATCACGCTCCGTCAGGGCGGCGCTGTGGCGGTGAACTGGTCCAGCAACCGGCGCCAGAAGAACGAGGGCACTGCGCCAAAGTACGCGGGCTTCAGGCCCCCACATCCCATGTGGCGGTATTGTATCCGGATCTCACTGGCGGAGGAATAAAAATGTGGATCTGCTCCCATGGGACCGGACACACTGACCACCACCAGGGAGAGCCAGACCTTTTCCTCTGTCACTCCGCCCTGGGAGATGGTGCGGGCGCCCATCTATGAGAGCGGCGCCTGCAGCTTCCGGGTGGCAGGTGTACGCAGTGTGCTGGGAGCAGTATTACGGCAGCTGCAATCCGCCCTGCTGGTCTTTGGGAAGGTGGTTCTGGGAACGATTTCTCACCCGCTTGGGGAAAAGAAAAGCGTCCGGCTTGCCGCAAGGCAGCTAAACGCTTTTCGGCGGGTATCTGAAATGGGGATAAAACCCATGAATAGCGCTGCATGGCGGGCCGGGGCACCGCCAACGGGCATGTGCCGACACCGGCGGGCAACTGCCGCGCCATGCAAAATTCTGCGGATGCCTTTCGTCCTGCAGCAAAAAATGCTGGATGGAGGAAAAAGGAGGTCTTTGTGCCACAAGTCTGCCGCCGGTTTTCCATGGAAGTCAGTTGATGGTTCGCAGGCGCTGGAGAAATTCCTGGTTTTCCGTCTTTTCGCAGATCGCGTCAATGTTGGAGGAGATGACCCAAACCGCCATCCCGCGTTCTGCGCAGGCAACCAGCAGGTCGATAATCAGTTCATGATGCGCCGTCTCCTGCCCGGAAAAGGGGAAAAAGCAGACCAGCAGCTGCGGATTCAGCAGATACCATTTGAAATAGGAGAACCGGAGGCGCGCCGGTAAGGACCAAGTGCGCAGAGGCCGCAGCAGATCCTCTCGGGGAAACCATCTAGAGGCCTCCTCCAAAATATTCTCCGCGACCCGCCGGCGAACCAGACGGTATCCGGCCTTGGGAAGCAGGCAGGTCGTCAGGTTGTCCAGCGCGGTGAGGTTGTCAAACAATACACCGCCGGGACGGTCCGGCCGTTCGGTCTGAATCCCGATCTCCGTGCCGATCTGCTTTGTCATCTCTTCATGTGTCTGTGCCTGCCCGTTCAGCCACAGCATCCCACTCAGCCAATTCCTGCCGCCCAGAAAGCACTCCCGGAGTCTGGCGGCAGCCGTGTAGTTCTCGTCCCGGAAGTAGGCGATCTCTCCGCTGTGAATCTGGCAGGTCAGCGGCGCCATTCCCGGAAAAGTGAGACCCTCCAGCCGCAGCACCTGCTTGTCTTCCCAGCGGCACTCTGTATGCTCCGCTCCGCGGTCCCGCGGCTTCCAGCCCAGAACTGCATAGAGCTGCTCCCCGTACTCCTCCGGGTAAAGCCGATAGCAGGTCCTGCGGTCCCGGATGACGTCGATCCGGTCACAGTAGCGGTACATGAATGTCTCGTCCAGATCCAGCAGGAATACCGCCGTCCCTTGGCGCAGCAGCAGCTGTACGCACTCCATCAGTTTTTCCACATCCCGCCGCCGCAGGATTTCTGTGATCCGGTCCAGGACCAGCAGCTCTCCCCGCCAGAACCACACCCGAAATACACAGAGGCGGTAATAATCCAGCAGGGAGAGGTCGGCAAGCCGGCTCTCCAGCGGCACACGCAGTTCCATCCGCTGCCGGATCTCCTGGCTCTCCGGACTGTGCAGGCGCCGGACCGCGCCCCATCTCTGCGGCCAGCCGGCCGGACGGTCCAGCGCCAGCAGGAAGTCCCGCACCGTCAGCTCCTGCGAATGGAACCGGTGCCAGTTCACGATCCTGGCGTTTTGCAGGATCCAGCGTTCCAGTTCCAGCGGGCCCACCCGACGGCCGCAGGAAAAGGCCCGTCCCCGCTCCAGGTGTGTGCCGCCCTTGAACAGGTCCAGATATGCGGTGCCGGAGGTAAAATGGTCGTCCACATAGACCCCGATGCACTCCCCCCGGGAAATGGAGATTTCAAAACGGTAGAATTCGTCCTCCCTGCGGAAGCAGCCGTTCTCCACCCGGATCAATTCCTCTCTCACGGTTCTACGCCTCCCGGAAACGCAGCGGCAGCGTCACGCAGCACTCCGTGCCAACGCCCGCGGCGCTGAACAAATGCAGGCCGTAGTCCTCTCCGAACATGAGCCGGATGCGGCTGTTGACATTCCGCAGGGCGATTCCTCCGCACGGCTGGGTCATATCCGCGCCCCCAACTCCGCCGAACTGCGCGTTGAGCCGCTCCACCTGTTCGTCCGGCATCCCTACGCCGTCGTCCCGCACCCGCAGGAAAAATGTCCGGTCGCTGTTTTCCACAATGATGCGGACCGTGCCGTGGCCCAGTTTGCCCTCCAGCCCATGTGATACTGCGTTCTCCACCAGAGGCTGCAGGATGAGCTTCGGCATCCGCACTTCCAAAAGCCGCTCGTTCTCCAGCTCCAGTTCCAGAGAGATTTTGTCACCGAATCGGCAGCGCTGGATGGTAAAGTAGTTTTCCGCATTGTCCAGCTCATCTGAAAAGGTCACATACTCCTGGACATTGGAGATGGTGTATCGGAAAAAGGTCGCCAGAGCCTCCGTGGTCTCGGCAATATCCGGACAGTTCGCCAGTAGGGCGTCTGTGCGGATGGCCTCCAGGGCGTTATAGAGGAAGTGGGGGTTGATCTGGTTTTGCAGCGCCAGATATTCCGCCTGTTTCTGCCGCAGTCTGGTGATCTCCTCTCCGTGAAGCCGCTCTTCCACATCTGTGAAAAATGCGCTCAGATCCAAATCCCGGTGCCAGTCCATCTGCAAAACGGCCTCCAGGTCCCGCTCCCGCCGGTAGCGCCGCAGCGCCCGCCGCAGTTTCCAGTCCGTCCACGGCCACATGGTATCACCTACTTATAAAGTTTCTTATAATCTGACGGGCTCACACCGGTAAGCTTTTTGAACAATCTGGAAAAGTATTTGAGATCCCGGTACCCCACCTGCTCTGCCACATCCTGCACAGACAGCTCCTCACCGCACAGCAGCTCCTTAGCTTTGCTGATGCGCAGCTCCGTCAGATAGTCCATGAAGTTCTGCCCGGTCTCTTTTTTGAACAGTGTGGAAAAATAGGTGGCGTTGAAGCCCACGGCGGTGCTGACATCCTCCAGCCGCAGGGCCTCCTGATAGTGCTGCTGGATATAGTGCTTTGCCTCTGTGATCGGCCGCATCTCCCGCAGGGCTTTCGCCTCCTTCAGCCGCTGGATCTCGGCCTGGATGCCCTGCCGCAGCAGCCGGTATACCGCCGCCATGTCCGTGCAGTGCCAGAACCGCTTATCCATCTCTTCCTCCAGGGGCGCTTCCGTCTCACCGCTTTGGCGCATTCCGTAGAGGCATGCCTCCAGAACCTGGCGGAACCAGTCCTCCACCATCTGCCCGTTCAGGTCCGGCAGCGCCTCCACCGTCCGGCAGCTCTCCTCCAGCTCCTGCACAAAGCGCACCTCATCCAGGCACTCGGCCGCCACCTGAAAGCTCTTTTTCCGGGACGCGTCCATCTGATACCGCCGGGCCAGATCCGGCATCTCCAGCGCGGCATCCCGCCAGGACTGCGGCCGGCACAGCCGATCCCTGCACAGCCAGAGCGCCTCCCGCATGGATTCCCCCGCCTGCTCCAGAGAGTCCCTCCGGCTGCCCAGGCAGACGGTGGCCTGGACATTCCAGAACAAGTCCCGCTGATTTTCGATCTCCTTGCGGATTTTGGTGAAGCACTGCGTCACTTCCACCGCATGATAGGCCCGCAGGTACAGCAGCACTGCGATCCCGGCATGGCCCAGCGAGGCCGCGAACTCCTCCGTCAGCAGGCCGCTCTCCCGCCGCACGATTTCCAGCGCATGGCGCAGCAGGATCCGATAGCCGTCCTGATAGGATTCCGCATCGGGCACATCCACCCGGATCACTGCGGCGGCGTAAGTGCCGCTCCCAAAGTGAAATCCGTACTCCCCGTTGGCCTGCCCGGCGCTCAAAAAGGAGGTGCCACGCTCCGCCGTTCCCAGCAGGGCGTCCAGCAGCAGCTCCTGCTGGTGTTCTCCGCTCCTTTTCAGCTGGAATTCCAGCGCGGCTTCCTGCCCCATCTTCTCCTTGAGGCGCAGCAAAATGCCGGTGAGCTCCTCCTGCTTGAGGGGCTTGAGCAGATAGTCCTCCACGCCGTATTTCAGCGCGTTCTGGGCATATTCAAATTTCCGGTATCCGCTGATGACGATGAAATGCAGCTTGGGCTGGAGGGCCTTGGCCCTCTGGATCAGTTCGATGCCGTCGCAGCCGGGCATCCGGACGTCCGTGATCAGCAGATGCGGCTGCTTTTCCCGCACCAGCTCCAATGCCCGCAGTCCATCGTTGGCGGTGCCTGCGATCTCGTAGCCAAGCGCCTCCCAGTCGATCAGCTTCTGCATCAGCAGGATCACCTTGTTTTCGTCATCGGCCAAAACGACCCGCAGCATCCGCAGCACCTCCCACGCAGATTCTGATAAGGAAAGGGAAAACGAACCCGTTTTCCCTTTCCCTGTCATTATACGCTATTTCTCGGTATTTGCCAAGAATTTTTGGAGAATCAGCGGATCGATTTGTCGCTTTTGACAGCTTACTCGTAATCCGCCACGTTGGAGGAGTCAATCCACACGCTGTCCGCGATGATGAGATTGTTCTCCAGCGTGCCGCCGTCCAGCAGGGTGACAGCAGCTTCCACGCCGCTGGAAGCCATCAGACCGCCGTCCTGCGCCACGGTGCCGGTGATGCGGCCGTCCTTGATGGCCTCATAGCCGTCGGGGGTGCCGTCCAGGCCGGTGATGACGATGCCGCTGTTGGCACCGGCGGCGTTGCCCGCGCCCACGGCCATGCCGTCGTTCTGGCAGACGATGGCGTCCAGATCATAGGCAGACAGCCAGCTCTCCACGGTGGACTGGGCCTTGGCGGTGTCCCATGCGCAGTCTGCGGGAGCAATCACTTCCGTCATGTCCGGATAGTTGGCCAGAATATTGCGATAGCCCTCCAGGCGTGCGGTCGTGTCGGTGGTGGAGGAGGGGCCGGTCAGGATGGCGATGTTGCCCTTGCCGCCCAGCAGATCCGCTACATGCTGCATCTCGTTCTCGCCGGCCTTGACGTTGTCGCCGCAGGACACGGCAGAGATGCCGGCGGACTCCCAGTCGGTGCAGGCGGATACGATGTTTATCATGATGACGCCGGCGTCGGCAGCGGCCTTAGCGGCGTCGCGCAGGCCATCGGGATCCACGGGCTCGAACAGGATGGCGTCATAGCCCTCGGACACGCACTGCTCGATCTGGCTGATCTGCTTGGCAGCGTCCTGATCGGCGCTCAGAATGTTCAACTCCACACCCAGCTCATCGGCCTTCGCCTGTGCGCCCTCGGTGACGCCGATCTGGAACGCGTTGGTCTGGTGCTGCTGGATGAGGGCAATCTTATAGGCGCCGTCTCCGCTCTCGGCGGACGCATCCCCACCAGTGCTCTCCTCGGTGGTCTCGGTGCCGCTGCTGCAGCCGGTGAGGGCGGCCAGCGCCATGGCGCCGGTCAGCAGCAGAGCCAGAAACTTCTTCTTTTTCATGTTCTTTCCTCCTTGAAATGTTTGGTTCATTTCGATATATATCAAGAGCAGGACGGGGAACGCCCCTCTCTCAATACCGTTCAGCGTTTCTTGCTCTTGCCCTTCACGTCGATCAGCACAGCCAGTACGATGATGGCGCCCTTGACGATCTTCTGCCAGTGGGAAGACACGCCCATGATGTCCAGACCGTTGGCAATGACCGTGATCAGCAGACAGCCAATCACCACGCCCCAAGGCTTGCCCACGCCGCCGGTCATAGAGACGCCGCCCACCACGCAGGCCGTGATGGCATCCATCTCATAGCTCTCAGCCGCTGTGGGCTGGGCAATGGTAACACGGGAGGTCATTAAAAAGCCGCTCAGGCCTGCCAGAAGCCCCGCGATGGCAAAGGTGGAGATGCGGATCTTGGTGGTGTTGATGCCGGAGACCTGCGCTGCCAGCAGATTTCCGCCGCAGGCATATACCCGGCGGCCGTAGACTGTCTTCGACAGCACGAAGGAGCAGAGCAGAATGGTAATCACCAGAAAGACCGCCAGCATGGGAATGCCGAAGATCGAAGACGCCGCCACAGCCTTGTACGATTCGCTGATTCCGATGATGGGTTTGCCGTCGGAGATCAGGAGGGCCAGGCCCCGGACCGCCGTCATGGTTCCCAGTGTCATGATGAACGGAGGCAGGTTGCCCACGGCAACGCCCACGCCGTTGACAACGCCCACGGCCAGGCCGCCCAGCATGGCTACGATCAGCGGCACGAAGATCGGATACTGTCCCTGGCCCAGCATGGCGGCCAGGATGCCGGTGAACGCGACCGTTGAGCCCACTGACATATCAAAGCCGCCCGCGATGATGACGAACATCATGCCGAATGCCAGAATGCCGTTGATAGAGGCCTGCTTCAGAATATTGACCAGGTTGGCAGGCTGGATGAAGCTGGGCTTCAGGCAGGTCAGCACCACCACCAGCGCAATAAAAATCACGAAGATGAAGTATTCGCTGATCAGCGATTTTGCACGACTCTTTTCTTTCATAGTTCTTCCTCCCTTTACACCTTGATGGCAGAGGCCAGCGTCATGATCCGCTCCTGGGAGAATTCCTCCCGGCTGACCTCTCCGGAATAGTTGCCCTCGCACATGACCATAATCCGATCACAAATACCCATCAGTTCCGGGATCTCCGAAGAGATCATGATGACCGCCTTGCCCTGGCGCACCAGATTGCCCAGCAGCAGGTAGATATCCCGCTTGGCACCCACGTCGATGCCGCGGGTGGGCTCGTCCAGAATGATGATGTCCGGATCGTTCAAAAGCCACTTTGCAATGACGATTTTCTGCTGATTGCCGCCGGAGAGGTTTCCCACGATCTGGTCTGCGGAAGGAGTCTTGATGTTGAGCTTTTCGATATACTCCTCAGACGCGCGGCGGGCTTTTCCCTTGTTGTAGAGTCCGTGGGTCAGGAGCTTTTTGATGGCCACCATGGCAATGTTGTCGTTGACCGTGCCGCTGAGATTCAGTCCCGTGACCTTTCGGTCCTCGGTGATAAGCGCAACACCCTGTTTGATGATGTCCTCCGGAGAGGAGATCTTCACCCGCTTGCCGTGGACAAAAATCTCTCCCTGTGAAAGGGCGTGCATGCCAAAGATGCCCTCCACCAGCTCGCTGCGCCCAGCGCCCACCAGCCCGCCGATTCCCAGAATTTCACCGCGGCGGACGGACAGGCTCACGCCCTTGACCTTGTTGTCGGCCCGGACGATGTTTTTTGCCTCAAAGACAACCTCGCCGATGTCCGCCTCCAGCTTTGGATACACATCCGTGATCTCCCGACCCACCATCATTTTAATGAGCTGGCCTTCGTCCAGCTCCGTTGTGGTGCCTGTCCCGATGTACTGTCCATCCCGGTAGACGCTGACCCGGTCGCAGATGGAAAAGATCTCCGCCATGCGATGGGAGATGTAGATGATGGCAACGCCCTTCTCCTTCAGGCGGCGGATATGTCCAAACAGCAGCTCCACTTCCCGGTCGGTGATGGCGGCAGTGGGCTCATCCATGATGATAACCTTGGCGTTGACGGAGATCGCCTTGATGATCTCGATGAGCTGGCACTGGGCAACTGTCAGGTTCCGCAGCGTCTCCTTGGGCGAGACGTGCAGACCGCACTCCTCAATCAGCTTCTGAGCCTGTTCAATCTCGGCCTTTTTGTCCACCAGACCGTTCTTGCGCAGTTCCCGTCCTACGAAGATGTTTTCGTATACGGTCATATCCAAGATGGGATTGAGCTCCTGGTGGATCATGGCCACGCCCATGTCCATGGCTTCCTTGGGGTTGGAAACCATATAGGGCTTGCCATCAAACAGGATCTCACCGCCGGCATCCCTGGTGTAAATCCCCATCAGGATTTTCATCAGGGTCGATTTACCGGCTCCGTTTTCTCCCATCAACGCATGGACCTCTCCCGGCCGTACCTGCAGCTGGACATGGTCCAGCGCCTTGACGCCTGGGAAGGTTTTGCTGATATCCTTCATTTCCAAGATATACTCCATGCAGTTCTCCCCCCTCACATATACCTCTTTGTGATTATTTTATCGAACACCCGGCATTTTTGGAACGCCTGTTTTTCACATGACAGGGGAGGATTTTTGGCTTTTTTTCAAAAACGTCATTTTGTGTAAATGTGTAAGTGCTTTTTTGTTATATGTTTACAAAAATCTTCTGCATCTGCAGAGCAGGCGGCACTTATGCACGGTCAGACATTTTCGCTGAACGTCTGGAAGTCCCTGTGACATATAAAAATAGCCACACCTAAGGGTGTAGCTATTTTATATCAGGCGCTGAGAAAAGGTACATATCTCAAAGTTCTGCGGCATGGGGGTGTAGACAATGTACGTGCTTTTTTAAAAGGCTGACACGCTGACAACGGAATCTGGTATATGAGGCATTGCATCCTTGATACCGGTACGGCAAAGCTCCAATAGAAATTTTTTGTTTTTATTTAGAAAGAACCTTATACAAAAGGCCAATAGTCTCTCATACATCCATCTGGCTTCACTTTTCTCCTGCACGCTATGAAATCCAGAAAGCGCAGGATTGCTGGAGACTGACGGACGCAGGCCGGCGGCCCCGTGCGTGAAAAAGGGGCCTGCGCTCATACCCGTTCCCGCTCTGTTGTGTGCTGTTGTGTCGGGAAGGTACTGGCTCGGTATTCCGCCTGCCTCGTGACTTCTGCCTGTGACGTTTCTGTTCTGTGTCCGCCTGAAAGCGGAACGGCACATGTCAGGCTGAAACTATGCCGCATCGATCAAAGAAAGGTGCTCCTCAGCACAAAAAACCATGTGTACAGTGAGAGGATTGTAAAAGCACCAGGGATAGATCTTTTGCGGGATACCGTTTCGGCCTTCCGTCCAAAAGCTGCCCGACTGTTTGGAGCCGGGGACCCGGATATCCAGACAGCTTTTAAAATGCTCCTAAATGGGTTCATGATTATCCCCGGGCTGGGCTGAACACATGAAACGGGACTGGTTTGCCGCATGTTTTGCACGGGAAAATCAGATTGTTCCCCGCCTCACACTGCCAAAAGGCAATGAAAATCAAATATAATTTGTCATAAATCTGTCATCAGAGAGGCACAAATCCCAAACTGCAAAATTGTATGCCTTCACAGGTATCCGCCGTTCAAAACATACTGCCGAAACTGCCGTACCGCTGGCAGCAGGTAGATCTTATCATTGCTGACCAGATAAAAATTCCGCTCCAGCACAGGGCGACTAATCTGCAGGATCTTCACATCCAGACGTAGCAGCATCTCCATATAAGGAACCACGGAGATCCCAAAGCCATGCGCCACTAAGCCGGCAATTACTTGGTCTTCTTCCGTCTCATAGGCGATTTTCGGGGTGCCGCCGATCTGGGCAAACAGGCCGTCCACAACGTCCCGCATTCCGGAGCTCTTGGAAAAATAGACCTGCGGGTAAGAGAGGGTATCCGCCAAATCTACCGTATGGAATTCTGCCAGGGGATGACTACGTGGGACGATCAGGACCACATCCTGACGGCCCGCAGGAACGGCTGTGAGTTGAAGCGCCGCCGGGGGCTGGGAGCAGAACGCCAGGTCGAATTGCTTTTCCAGCAGTCCCTCCAGAAGCTGCTGGGTAACCCCTGTATGGAAAGTGAAGCGGAGATTCCAACCGGGATTTTCCCGCAGGTAGCGGGCGACCAGTCCCGGGACAAAATCTACGCCCAGCATCCGGAGCAGTCCCAGGCGGATCAAGCCCTCGCCCCGGGCCACTCGCTGCAGAGCGCCCACTCCTTCATCCAAGGTTGTCAATGTCTGCTGTGCACAAAGAAGGAACTGCTTCCCAAACCGGGTCAATGTGGTAGTCCGCCCGGCCCGTTCAAACAGCGGCACACCCAACTCTGTCTCCAACTAGGTAATGGCATGGCTCAAGCTGGGTTGTGTGATGCAGAGCTGCTCTGCCGCGCAGGTGAAATGACGGGTATGCGCCAGCTCGACGAAGTAGCGGAGGTGCAGCAGATTCATGAAAGATCCCCCCTATGATTTGCAGGCTCACTATACCACAAACGATAGAAAATTTCTATAAATTTATAGAAAATAATTGATTTGTTAATTTCTTATCATTAAAATGCAGTGATGGTAACCGAACTGACAATACACACGGTAGGACACCCGGCACGTGCTCGCCCGGTACTACAAATTCCGGTGGGAAGTGGATGTGCCATGGAGGACTTCGATAAGCGCCTGACTGTCCGGGGCGGGGTCGCGCTGCTGGCTGCACTGGTAATCAACAGATTCGGCGTAGTACTGATGCGGTACTCCGGCTCCGGCATTCCGGCAATCTCCAGCATGCCATATGCCCTGACTGCCATATGTCCGGCGCGCTCCATGGGGACGTAGACCTATCTCTTCCAGGGGGCTGATGCTGCTGCGCAAGCGGTTCGTGCCAGCTTATCTCCTCAGTCTCGCGGTGGGATTCTGCTTTGGGGAGCTGCTGGAGTTTAGGATTGGCGTCCTGCCCAAGACGTTGCCCTTTCGGGTGGCGTATTTTGCCGTGAGTTATCTGGTGATTTGCTTTGGCGTAGCCCTTTTCAACCACTGTAAAATACTGTTTGTTCCAACAGAGCTGTTCCTACGGGAAGTCTCGGCCATCACAGGTGTGACCTATGCGCGGATCAAGGTGCCTTTCGATCTGAGGTGCCTGGTCGTCACCGCACTGCTGGCAGGCATTTGGGGAGCATTTTGGATGGCTTGGGGGGCCGGAACCGTTCTGGCGGCTCTGATCAAGGAAAAGGTGATCGGGCAGATGAACCGTTTCTTGGACCAGAAAGCAGCATTCAAATCCCTGCTGGAGAAATACGCATAAATGGCACGCCCTATGGCAGAAAGAGAGGAACTTGCTTTGCACATTTCAGGAACCACGGCCATGCTGGGGCTCATCGGAACGCCGGTGGAGCACTCCCAGTCCCCGGCCATGTATAAACACTGCTTTCAGGAATTTGGATTGAACTGGGCTTATCTGGCTTTTGACATCCCGGCGGCCCGGGCCGCCGGCTGCAAAACCTGCGACGGGCTGGGGATGCTCCTCTGCCAGGAGGCGGCGTTCCGCCTTTACAGCGGCCTGGAGATGGCGGTGGAGGAGATGCGGGCGCTGCTCTACACCTGAAGAAAGGAAGAACCGACATGAACCAGACTGTGGACTCCAGAAAATACTACCCCACAGCACTGGTCCTGTACATCACCTATTTTGTCCTGGGCATCGCCGCCTCCATCATGGGCCAGTACAAGCAGGACTTCGCCGCCATGTGGGATGCCGCCGTCCTGACGGACGGCAGCTACGATGTCTCCGGCGTGGTGGCGGTGATCGCTGCCATCGGCCTGGGCTGGCTCATCGCCTTTCCGGTGGCCGGGCCCCTGTCCGACCGGCTGGGCCGCCGCCTCTCCGCCCTGGTCGGCTACGCCCTATACGCCGTGTTTTTGCTGGCGGTGACGTTTTCCCCCAACTTGTATGTGGGTTACGCCCTGGCCATTGTCAGTGGCATGGCCAACTCCTTCCTGGACACTAGCATCACCCCCTCCTGCATGGAGATTTTCAAGGAGAAGGGCACCATTGCCAACATCTTCACCGGGCTCTCTATCTCCATCGCCCGGTTCCTGCTCCCCTTTGTCATCAGCTTCGTGGCGGTGCGGAAGCTGCCCTTCCGCACTATCTTCCTGGCCACTGCGGCGCTGATCATCGTGGACGGTGTCTTCCTGGCGTTCCTGCCCTTCCCGTCCTTTGAGTGGACTGTGAAGGCCAAGGACGCCCCCAAGGAGCGGATGCAGTTCACCCCCTCCGCCGTGGTGCTGGTGTGCCTGGGATTCACCACCTCCACCACCTTTATGCTGTGGATCAACTGCAATCAGGAGTTGGGGGCCCTCTACGGCCTCACTGATCCCAGCCGCATTCAGTCCTTCTATTCCGTGGGGATCGTCCTGGCGCTCTTTGCCAGCGCGACCCTGCTGAAGCGGAACGTGGAACCCGCCAAGACCCTGGTGGCCTATCCCACCGTGGCCCTGGCGACGCTGGTGGCCATTTACCTGGTCCAGGAGCCCGTCATGTGTCTGGCCGGCAGCTTTCTGCTGGGGTTCTTCGCCGCCGGTGGCGTGTTGCAGCTGGTGACGGCGGTGGCCAATGAGATGTTCCCCAAGAAGAGGGGCGTCATCACCTCCGTCGTCATGATTGCCTCCAGCGTGGCCAACTATCTGGTGGTCAGCGTGGCGGGCGTCCTCACTCGAATCGGCGGTATCGAGAGCCCCCAGCTAGTGCTACTGTTCAACATGGCGGTGATGTTGAACGGCATCCTGCTAGCCCTGTACCTCAATGTCAGCCTGAAGCGGGAGCGGCCCGGCGCTGTGGAGGCCGCAGCGGCTATGGAGGCCCAGAGATGAACAACCTGTTTCTGATTGGCTTCATGGGTGCGGGCAAGTCCTCTGTCTCCGCCGGACTGGGCCGGATGCTGGGCCGGGAGAGCCTTGAAATGGACCAGGGCATCGCCGCCCTGATGGAACAGCGCCGCCCCAAGTACGAGGCCGCGGCGGACATCACCGTAGACACGTCCCATCTGAGCATCGAAGAGGTCTGCCGCCAGGTGCTGCGGCGGGTGCCGGAACGATAAAGAATCATAAGGAGGAACTATTCATGTCTCAGAACGATCCCATCACCATCAACTCCTGGACACTGGGGGACCAGTGCGCTTTTGAGGAGCGTATCGCCGCCGCCAATGCTGCCGGCTTCGAGGGCATCGGCCTCCGGGCGGAGACCTATGTGGACGCCTTGAACGAGGGGGCTCTTTGATCAAGATCTTCTGGATATTCTGGGCAAGTACGGCATGAAGGTCACGGAGGTGGAGTACATCGTCCAGTGGGCGGGGGAGCACCGCTCCTATGAACAGAAGTACAAGGAGCAGATCTGCTTCCACATGTGCGGACTCTTCGGGATGGACAGCATCAACTGCGGCCTGATGGAGAACTACTCTGTGGAGCACACGGCCCAGAGGCTCCGGGAGCTGTGCTATCGGGCGGGGAAGTACACCATCGGCGTGGAGCCCATGCCTTACAGCGGCCTACCGGATGTGAAGAAGGCCTGGGCCGTGGTGCAGGCCGCCGGCTGCGACAACGCTAAGCTGCTGCTGGACTCCTGGCACTGCGTCCGGGCGGATCAGCCCCTGGACCTGTCGGTCCTGGAGGGTCTCCCGGCGGAGAAGATCGTCTCCACCTAGATCAACGACGTGCAGGCCCATCCCTATGCCAAGAGCATCCTGCGGGACGAGTCCATGCACGACCGGATGCTCCCCGGCACTGGTTGCGGCAACACCGCCGGCTTTGTAAGGCTGATCCGGGACAAGGGCGTCCGGCCCGCCGTGGTGGGCGTGGAGGTCATCAGCGACGAGATCCTGAGCCGGGGCGTGGCCCAGGCCGCAAAGGACAACTATGAAGCCGCCCGGGCCGTGCTGGAACAGATCTGGCCCGAGGTGCTGGAGAGATAAAGGAGGAAACGAACGATGGAGAGCAGAATTTCCGGACACACCAAGCTCTATTGCTTGATCGGCTCCCCGGTGGGCCACTCCGGCTCCCCGGCCATATACAATTATCTCCAAGATAGAGTTCTTCCTGTGTTCAGTGTAGCAACAAGTACGGTGTTTTACGACTGAAAATATGGGAGATTTGCAGACTTCATAGCCGATAGCGCCTTTTATCGGACGGTAGCTTCTACTATTAACATTACGTTATTATTAAATCGTGCTTTCCCCACCACAAGGACAAGGGAAATGTATAAAAAATAAGGCATTTTACCGCTTTGTGATCTTTCCGGCTATAAAGATTTCCGGTCATGCTGTCTACGGTTTCCGGGATAAATGCGGTTCCCCTTTACTGTGACGAATTATTTTTGTTTTTTATTATGGAGTGATTGTAATTATCAAAGCAGAAAGAAGACTGCCGGAAAATGACCGGTCCGGGAATATATACAGATTTCTATATGAAAAGTGACGGATATTTGATATAGTCATCCCAAGGCGGCATCACTAGGTGAAGCTAGACATGGAACGACAGAACCTTAAGCGAGAGTGCTCCAAAGGGCTGGCGTGATGCGGCAGCCGCAGAAATTTGATCTACTGGAGGATGACCATGAAAAAATCGCATTATGAGAAGCAGGTTCTGGGGTATCCCATCTGTATTGATTTGCAGCCGCTTGGAAAGGACTTGCTCGTGCAGATCACCGGCGGCTGTGCGCCGCATATCGGCAGCATAAGCGTTGGCTATTGGGAGAAAGGTCGCAGCCATCTGAAAACTATTTTACTTCCGGAGCATCGGGATGACATTGTGGGGGATGAGTTCGCAAAAACACTGTCCGAACATCTTCACATAGCGGTCACGGTGATCTGCGGTATCCACTATGAAGCTCCTGGAAAGGATGGACTTGCGGAGATCGTGGCCTGCACAGAAAGGCTTTTGCAGGATATTTTGACAGAAACAAAGTGAAAGTAAGGTGCATGCCGGACACACAAAACGCCCGGTATGCACCATATTTTTTCCTCGCGCTTTTTGACATCATCTAAATAAAGTTCCGTTTCGTAATCCGTCCACTGAAGCAGAAATCCACTACTTGCGGACAAAGAGGCAGAATAATCACTTAAATATGTGCAAAAATGCAGATTGTTTTATGACATTTGTATAATCGAAATTAGGCAGGATTGTAGCAATGATAGAATTCTTCTGAAAATTCCTTTTGTCTCGCTTTTTCGACAAACCCTACCACAAAGAAAGCTTCCAGAATGGTATATTTTCCACATGGAGCAATAGCATCGCGATGGCGGAATACCGCAACTCCAGCTCCCAACGAATGCGCAGCCGTTGAGAGAACCAAAGGCCAAACGATTTTTCACGTGTGTGGGAAAAGAAAAAGGAGAGTTTTGTATGGATAACTCGGCGTTTGGAAAAGACAAAATCAAAAAGCTCATTTACTTGCTTCTGATTTTCGGTGCCTTTGCGGTTCTGCACAACTTTGTGCCGCAGGGGCTGGACCAAGCGGGCTGGGATGGGTTCTTGGTCCTCTTTGTCGCTGTATTTCTGTGGCTGACGGAAGCCGTTCCAATGGCGGTTACCGCTATCTTTGTCCTCTTCTTCGGCGCATGGGTCGGATTTGCGGCAGAAGAAGAGATTCTGGCCGGCTTCTCCGGAACTGGTACCTTTTTCCTGCTGGGCGCTATGATCATTGGCCAGATCTTCGCAAAAGTCGGCCTCGGCAAACGTCTCTCCCTGTATGTCCTGCCCATGTTGGGCAACAAGTCGAAGATGGTCCTGCTCAGCGTAATGCTGGGGACCTGCATCATCTCAATGTTTCTGGCGGACATCCCCACGGCGCTAATCTTCTTTGGTCTGTGCACGCCTCTGCTGGAGAAGAATGGCTGCGAGCCTGGCAAGTCCAACTATGGCAAGGCTATGATGCTGGGCATTCCTGTGGCTGCCGCTCTGGGTGGTATCGGCACTCCTGCTGGCAGTGGCATGAATGCTGTGACTATGTCTCTGCTCAAGAGCATCTGCGGTGTGGAGATATCTTTTGTACAGTGGTCCATAGTGGGCGTACCCGTGGCAATTGCCAGCACCATTGTGGCCTGGCTGTTCTTCTGCACCATCTTCAAGCCTGAGATGGACGTAGTGAAGGGTCTGGACTCTCTAAAGGAAGACCGCAAGAACATCGGTCCCCTGCGCGGCAATGAACTGAAGTTTGCTATTGTCTTTTCCGTTATGATCGTTATGTGGTTCATCCCCAAGTACACCGGTATCGACATGTACATGACTGCGTGGGCCGGCATCTTCGTAATGTCCATGCCTGGTATGAACATGGTGGATTGGAAGGAAGTCAACAGCAAAGTCGACTGGTCTGCATTCATGATCTGCGGCACCGCCACCGCTTTGGCCACCATGGTTGCCAACTTGGGTACCGGTGAGTGGCTCAGCGGCATCCTGGCGGATCTGTTCCTGAGCAAGGTTGCCGGAATGGGTATTCTAATCCTGCTGCTGGTCATCAACTTGATGATGATGGTCGGACACTATCCCATGCCTCAGGGCGTTTCCCTGGCTGGCCTGTGCCTGCCCGTGGTTGGCGCACTGGCGCTGAATCTGGGCCTGAATCCCATCGTGGTGTGCCTGCCCGTCTGCATGTCCACTAGCATGCTGCTCCTGGTCCCCATTGATCCTACCTGCTACACTACCTATTCCGGCGGTTTCTGGAGGATCAAGGATATGATGGGCACCGGCATCGTCATTACCATCGGCTATGTCCTCATCAACTCGGTCTGGACTGCGCTGATTGCAAGCGTGGGTCTGCTGGGATAATTTCCATACATCCAGGATACCATCTGCAGGCCCCAATATGAAAAATCGTATGGAGGTAGTGCAATGTATCAGATGGATGAAACTGATTATGAGATCCTGGAAATTTTAAAGGGCGACGGGCGATGCTCTTATTCGGACATTGCCGAGCAGGTCCATTTGTCCCGCGTAGCAGTCCGGGAACGGATCAACAACATGAAGGAGGGCGGCGTGATCCGCGGTTTTACTGTGGTAATCGATGCCAAAGCTTATCAAAAGCTGGCCGGTGTATTCATGGATATTGAAGTGGAACCCGGCAAGATGGATTCCGTGGCCCATCAAGTGGCTGCACAGGAAGAAGTAGCGGTGGTCTCTCAGCATACCGGAACGACGGGGCTGCATGTACATGCCTATATCGACAGCCCTGAAAAAGTAGCCAGTTATCTGGAAGAACGGATCTACAGCATCGACGGTGTCAAAAATGTGCAGACACAGCTTTTGATCCGTCAGTACAAAACGAATTCCTACCTAGCGCGTTACCAGGAGTGACGTGTTGAGCGGTGACAAATTTATAAGGAGGAAACCTTAGTATGTGGGAATTTAAATTCTATTCTCGCGGCGGTCAGGGTGCGGTCACGGCGGCCAAAATCCTGATTAACGCTGCAATCATAGAGGGAAAGTTCGGCCAAGCCATCCCCTCTTACGGCCAGGAACGCAAGGGCGCCCCTGTGTATACCTACGCTCGGATTGCTGACGACCCAATCAACGTTAAATCCTACGTCTACCGCCCAAACTGTGTAATCTGCTTCGATACCAGTCTGAAGGATCTGGATATCGACATCACAGAGGGCGTCCGCCCAGGTTCCACCCTGGTGGTGAATACCGATGAGGTCGATTACGTCAATAGTTCCTTTGAGAATGTGGCCAAGATTGACGCCAACAAGATCACCCACGAGATGCTGGGTGAGGTCCCCCCTAATGTCGCGATGTTGGGTGCCCTGGCCAAGGCCACGGGCTGTGTTTCCCTGGACAGTCTCATGCAGGCTGTGAAACTGAAAATTCCCGGAAAGGCTGGTGAACTAAATGCAAAAACTTGTGCAGCAGCGTATGAAAATGCTTGAGACTCTCCCTAAGATCCTGGGTCCCGTCTCTGTAAAGATCTCTGATGTTCACACTGGTGCCTGGCGGTATCGCCGGCCTGTCATCATTGATGACACCTGCATCCACTGTGGTATCTGTGCGGAATACTGCCCCTGCGGCGTGATCGAGAAGCAATCGGACAAAATGGTCATCAACTATACTTACTGCAAAGGGTGCGGCATCTGCACCGTGGAGTGCCCCAAGAAAGCCATCGACTTTGTCTTGGAAGCAGACTGCGAAAAGGAAGGGATGTAACGATGGGAACAATCAAGGCATTAGACGGTAACGCAGCAATCGCTTACGGCGTTATGCGTTCCAAAGTACAGTTGGTCGCAGCGTACCCCATCACCCCGCAGACCCCCATCGTGGAGACCATCTCCTCTCTGATCGATACGAAGCAGTATGATGCCACCTACATCACGGTGGAGTCCGAGCACTCCGCTCTGAGCGCCGTCATCGGCGCTGCCTCTACCGGCGTGCGAACTTTCACCGCCAGTGCCTCTCACGGCCTGGCTCTGATGCATGAGGTCACCGGCGTGACCTCTGCCTCCCGCCTGCCAGTGGTCATGGCCGTCGTCAGCCGTGCCATCCCCGGCCCCATGTGCCTGTGGTGCGATCATTCCGATATCATGACCCAGCGCGATCAGGGATGGATCCAGCTATTCGCCCAGAGTCCCCAGGAGGCCCTGGACATGACGATGATCGCCTACCGCACCAGCGAGGATGCGCGTGTTCTGATCCCCACTATGGTGGATATCGACGGATTCTTTTGCTCGCATCTGACCGAGCCGGTCAATGTTCCCACTGTTGAGGAAGCTGAGCGGTTCATTCAAGAGTTCAAGCCCGTCAACGCATGGCTAGATACCGACCGCCCTTACGCCATTGACAACCTGACCTCTCCCGCCATCTTTACGGAAATCAAGAAGTCTCAGGATCTGGGTATGCGCGCCGCTGCCGGCGTTCTGGACGAGCGTTTTGAGGAGTTCAGTAAGATTTTCGGCCGCAAGTACAGCCGCGTCATGTGTGATGGCACCGAGGGTGCAGATACTGTGGTGGTCTGCATGGGTTCTATGTCCGGTACTGTCCAACATGTGGTCCATCAGCTGCGCGCTGAGGGCAAGAAGGTCGGTATCGCCCGTGTGGTGGCCTTCCGTCCTTTTCCCCAGAAGGACCTAGCCAAAGCCCTGAAGGGTGCCAAGAATGTGGTCGTCATCGACCGCGTCTCTGCCATGGGTTCCATGGGGCCCCTATACGAGGAGACGCTGGCCAGCCTGAAGTTGAGCGGAAACAATGCCAACGCTTACAGCTTCGTCGCCGGTCTAGGCGGCCGCGACATCTGGGAGCAGACGGTGGAAGATGTGTTCGCCAAGGCGGAAGAGCTAGGTGCGAAGAACGCTACCTGTGATGAACCCATCTGGGTCGATTTGAAAGAAAGTGAGGTGCGCAGCAATGGCTGAACTGGATCTGCTGAGTAAAGGCCTGACTACCTGCCAAGGCTGTCCCATGGAACTCGTTGGCCGTGCGGCACTGGAGGTTCTGGGTCCTAAGACTATCACGATGACACCTCCTAGTTGCTCTGCCATTCTGACAGGCAGCGGCGATGAGACTGGCTGGGGCATTCCCTCCGTTCAGACTGTCCTTATGAGCCTGCCCGCCTTTGCCTCCGGCGTCTCTGAAGCCCTGAAGATCCAGGGCAAGAACGATGTCACGGTCATGGGCTTCGCCGGTGACGGCGGCACCTTCGACATCGGCTTCCAAGCGTTGTCCGGTGCCATCGAGCGCGGTCACAAGGCGGTCTTCATCTGCTACAACAACGAGGCATACATGAATACCGGCAACCAGCGCTCCAGCGCTACCACGCTGGGGGCCTCCACCAAAACCACCCCCACCGGAAAGAAAGAAGTCAGCAAGAACATCGACTTCATGCTCCTACACACGCCTCTGGCCTATCAAGCCACTGCCTCTGTGGGCAACATCAGGGACTTCAAGCGCAAGCTGGCGAAGGCCGCTACCAAAGACGGTCCCTGCTTCATCCATGTGCTGACACCCTGCCCCTCCGGCTGGAAGTTCCCCACTGACCAGACCATCCAGATCGCAAAACTGGCGGCCAAGTGCGGTATGTGGCTGCAGTTTGAGCGGGAGGACGGCAAGATTACCATCAACCAGAAGCCCACTAATTTTGACCTGATCCCCGAGTATCTTGGAAAGCAGAAGCGCTTCAACCGCATTGACGATGAGATTCGTGAACGGATCATTGCTGAGGCAAAATCCCGCTACGAAACCCTGCAGCGTCTGGCGGAGCTGAACTGCCTGTAATCACACACTTTGGGCACAGGGTACTGCTCCGTATTTACCTCCTGGAACAGTATCCTGTGCTTTTTTATCAACTCTTAAATAAGGAGCATCTCTATGGCGAAAATTATTTCAATTTCCGAGGCCGTGGATCTGATCCACGATGGTATGACCGTTGGCGTCAGCGGCTTTGGCGCATTTGCCTCTCCAGACAGCATTCTGGAGGGAATTGGCAAGAAATTTCGGAAGCAGAATACTCCCAAAAAACTGACTATCGTCTCCGGCGTCGCCCCTGGCGACTTCGTAGAGGACGGCTGCGGCATGTCCAAGATCAAGGATGACGGCATCATCGATACCCTGATTGCGTCCCACCTACGGATGTCTCCCCCCATTGGCCGGGCAGTCAGCGAGAACAAGATCGCGGCCTACACCATGCCCCTCGGCGTCTATGGCCAGTTGATGGCCGCCATCGGCGGCAAACGACCTGGCATCCTGACCCATGTGGGCCTGCACACTTATGCCGATCCCCGGCAGGAGGGCTGTAAGATTAATGACCGCGCCAAGGAGCAGGGCCGCGAAATTGTAGAATTGGTGAAAGTGGATGGGAAGGACTACCTGTTTTACAAGGCTTTTCACATTGACGCCTGCATTCTCCACGCCAGCTATGCCGATGAGTTGGGCAATATTTCCCTGCAGGACGAGCCCATCCGCGGTGAGCTGCTAGAGCTGGCTGCTGCCGTACACAACAACGGCGGCACGGTAATCGTAGAAGTAAAGAATATTGTGAAAGCTGGCTCTCTGGATCCCCGCCAGGTGCTGATCCACAAGTCCTATGTAGACTATTTGGTGAAGACGGAGAAGGAGGACAACATAGCTCTGGCCTACAGCCCCTCCCTCATCGGCGATATCCGTGTTCCTACTGAGGGAAGCGTAAAGCCCCTGGCGCTGTCCTACAAGAAGGTGATTACCCGCCGCGCAGTGATGGAGCTGCAGAAGGGCTCTCTGGTGAACCTCGGCATCGGTATTCCCGCCGGCGTGGCCAATGTAGCCAACGAGGAGGGACTCAGCGAGCAGGTGACGCTGTCTCTGGAGACTGGCATCTATGGAGGCGTACCTCTGGACGGTCCCCTGTTCGGCGCCTCTGTGAACCCAGACTCCATTACCCGCTCATCCGATATGTTCACTACCTACGACGGCGGCGGCCTGGATATGACCGTGCTGGGCGGTGCGGAGATCGACCCCTGCGGCAACGTGAACGTGTCCAAGTTCTCCGGCCGCTGCGTGGGTCCCGGAGGCTTTATCAACATCTCCCAGAACACGCCGAAGGTCTGCTTCGCTTTCTCCTTCACCTCCGGTAAGCAGGATATCGCCGTGGAGGATGGCAAACTGGTTGTCCGGCAGGATGGCAGCGGCGTGAAGTTCAAGAAGGCTGTGGAGCAGATCACCTTCTCCTCTATCTACGCTCAGGAGACGAATCAGACTGTGCTATTCATTACAGAGCGTGCAGTGTTCCGCCTGCTGAACGGGAAGGTGACCCTGACGGAGATTGCCCCGGGCGTGGATCTGCAGAAGCACATCCTGGATAAAATGGAGTTCAAACCGGAGATTGCCCCTGACCTGAAACTAATGGACATGCGCCTTTTTCGTGAGAAAAAGATGGGGCTGTCCTTCTGAAAACATCAGACCCGTTCCCGGGGAAGGAGACAACTATGAAAAAACTGATCATTGGCATCAGTGCTGCAGACGGTGTTCGTATTGGCTGGCGGTTATTGGAACTGCTACGGGAGATGTCAGAAGTCGAGACATACCTAGTAGTATCCCGGATGGCGGAACAGAATTTTCGCCTGGAGTGCGGAATTGAGGCGGAGAGAGTCAAGGCCTTGGCGAATCATTGTTATGAGCCAGAGAATCTAGCAGCCAAAATTGCAAGTGGATCCTTCTATACGGATGGTATGATCATAGCACCGTGCAGCATGAAGACCCTGGCGGCCATCGCACATGGTTATTCGGACAACTTGCTGGTCCGTGCGGCAGATGTCTGCCTGAAGGAGAACCGCCGCGTGGTGCTGATGCCGCGGGAGACGCCACTGAGCCTGATTCACCTGCGCAATATAACTGCGGCTGCAGAGGCTGGCTGTGCCATCATGCCGCCGATGCTGACGTTTTACAACCACCCGGCAGGAATGGAAGACCAGGTGGATCATGTAGTGGGGAAGGCCCTAATGCAGTTTGGCTTGACACCTGATTGTTTCCGCCCCTGGACGGGAGAAGAATATTGAATGGAGGAGTCCAATGGACCTGAAAGATTGTCTGAAAAAGATGGAAAATGCTGGTCGGTTAACCCATGTGAAGACCCCGGTGGATGCCGTACATGAACTTTCTGGTGTCTGCGCCAAACTGGACGGAGGCAAAGCTTTGGTATTTGACCGTGTAAAAGGCTACGACTATCCGGTCACCACCGGTATGTGGTGGAATCGCCAGAATGTGGCTGCCATTTTCGACCGGCCTGTAGATCAGCTCTCCGGCCTGTTTGCCGAAGCAGTGGCTTCTCTGCGGCAGAATCCGGTGGCACCGGTGATCGTTGAGGGTGCACCTGCACAGGCTGTATGGATGCCAAAGCCGGATCTGAGCAAGATTCCGGTCCCCACCCATGCGCTGTTGGACGGTGGTCCTTATTTTTCCAACTGCATCATCATCGCAAAGGACCCAGATACTGGTGTGCGAAATGCATCTATCCATCGGTTGATGGTCACCGGGCAAGACCGAATGGGGCTGTTGCTGGACATGGGCCGTCACCTGCGGGACTACTATGAGCGGGCGGAGGCCCGAGGTGAACCGCTGGAGATCACTATCAACAACGGAGCGCATCCTGCGTTCTTTGTTGCAGCGACTACTCCCAGCTCTGCGGCACCCATCGATGTGGATGAGTTATCGGTAGCATCCTATCTGCTGGGAGAGCCAGCACGCCTGTGCAAGAGCCGGACGGTGGATGTGGAGGGCATCGCGGATGCCCAGATGATCCTGGAGGCGGAGATCCTGCCGAATGTCCGCGAGCCAGAGGGGCCCTTCGGCGAGGTCAGCGGCTATTACGCCACCCGCGCGGACCGCTGGGTTGTGAAAGTCAAAGCCATCAGTCTTCAGAAAGAACCTGTTATCCATATGCTGCATCCCGGTCGCGAAGTCTGGAATGGCCAGGGCCTGGGCATCGAAGCAAACCTGTTCCAGACCATCAGTAAACAGGTAAAGGGACTGAAGAATATCTACATGACGCATGGCGGCAGTCACTATCATGTGGTGGTGCAGATGGACCCGCCTAACAATGGAATGGCAAAAAACGCCATTATGGCGGCTTTTGCGGCGTTCTCTGATCTGCAGATGGTCACCGTGGTCAACAGTGACATCGATATTTATGATGCAGAGGATGTGGAACGTGCCCTGGTGACCCGGTGTGACTCAGCTAAGGACATCGTTATCATTCCGAACGCGTTCGGTCACGAATTGAACCCGGTGGCCAATGGAGGGAATGTCCTCTCAAAGATGGGCTTCGACTGCACCTATCCGGTTCCGAAGCCTGCCTCTTATACACGGGTCTCTTTCGCAGATGTGGATATTTCTCAGTACGAGATTGTCTAACAGTGCTCTGATCTGTGCGTTAGAAAGGGAAATCTCTGTACAACGATAGATGCACACGATATACCCGCTGAAACTATCTGATAATCTGGGAATACTATGGGGATACGCGGCATAACAGTGACTTTCCAGTATTCTCCCTATAGAGTGCGTCAGAGGGCCTTGGCCCTCTGACGTATATATTTCATCTGCATGAATGTTCTCAATATGCCTCTCAATTTGCGTCTGGTTCAAAGCCTGTTTCAGATCCTCTAGAACTTCTCTAGAATGTGCACCCACGCTTCTGCGGACTCTACAACCCGCATTAGTTCAATCAAAAAGTCTCGCTGAGCAATCCCGTTGTTGAATGCTTCCCATGTGATACTGCCCTTCATGAGGCGGGCGTAATATTTTTGTATGCCCATTTGCAGAGTTTCCACACCTCATCGCTCTGAAGATTATGCTCGAAACTGGCTCTGGCGCCCACTTCCTGGCAGGCCTTTTCGCTCTCGCCAGATGCAATCCGCTCATAGTATAGAAATTTCTCCCCCCTACTTATGTAGAAGCCGCCTGCCACATAGCCGACACTCCCACAGTGCGTTGCCTGCCTGGACGGCTCTGCATAGCTCGATGTACAGGAATGACCAGATATTCTGAAATGTGTACTGCTCTACGAGAACTGCATCAACGCCTTCCCGGAACACAGGCTATAGTGGATGGCGCAGTCTACGTTTTTTTCCGCGTCTGTATACCGGAGAAGTTGGGGCGTTGCCTCGTAGTGCCGACCATGGACATAGGGTTGGAGGTGCATAACCGGACAACTGAAGATAAACTTCCAGCTCCTGCATCGGCCAAAGCTCGTCCCCAATGTTGTCTGCCAATGATTCGCTGCTAAAAAATGCGGTGACCGCCTTGCCATAAGAGAATGGTCCACGATCTTCGATCCAATAGCACGTCATGCCAAAGTCCACCTGAAGTGGAAACGTTAGTTTTGGGAATGATATATAAACGCCGCCTCTCGACTGGAATAGCATCCGGCAGATCAAGTCTCAACTCACCAATGGGAACTTTCAACAGGAGCTGTTTCACACCTACGAGAGGTAATGTGGTAAAATACAACATACAAATCCAAAGAGAAGGGCGCTTCCATGAAAGATATGTCGGCACAAAAGCATATCCCCTCAACGGGGGCAGGCAGGGAGTCGACAGAAGCCCCGTGGGAATGCTCCTGGGAATTATAGGCTCCAACCTTATTTTCAGCATGATCTGGACGCATACAAAGAAGGCTTTGCGGAGGGTTCCTCTCTGCGGGACTGTTTGTGGGAAGAACTGTACAGAAGCATCAACATCGCGGAGATCAACGATGGCGCGATCACACATGAGCATGCCAATTATCTGCGTCAGAAGTTTCTGTGGGTAAATGAAGTGCCTGATTTTACAAACTGCAAGCGTGTGCCCGGAAGAGCTTATAACGGTGCCAACGGGAAGAAAATCGCAACCGAATATCAGGGCGAGCGATGTATACTGGAATTTCCCCTTTCCGGTCAGGGAAGAGGACGGAGCTGTCCTACACGAATAGCCGTATCTTGCCAGTACTATATTCAACATGGTTGGAATCCCTGCACAAGAAACCATCCTGGGGACCTATGATGTGGGGGCGAGAATCGTCTGTGCCTGCAACAATTTTACCGCAGACGGAAGAGAGCTGTTTGGCATCTGTTCCATCAAGAATATCGCTATGGATTCTGGACACGGCGGCACCAGAACGGAGTTGGAGGACATTCTGGATACCATTGAAAAGCAGTAGTACGTGAATCCAGTGGAAGCGCTGCAACACTTTTGGAATGTCTTTGTGGTGGACGCGCTTTTGGGAACCTTTGACCCGCACAACGGGAACTGGAGGTTCCTGTATCACAATGATGACACCCAGTCCGCAACGTTGGCCCCGGTCTATGATTGCGGTAGCTGTCTGCTGTCCCTGGCAGATGTCCAGGTGAGGCGGGCAGTCTTGTCAAATCAGGATGAACTGAACGCCCGGATTTACCGCTTTCCGACTTCGGCTATCAAGCAGAATGACCGGAAAATCAACTACTATGATTTCTTGATGGCGGCTGAAAACAAGGACTGCAATGCGGCGGTCACGCGCATGATGCCGCGATTCCATCTGGACGAGATGCAGGCTTTCATCAGAGAAGTTCCTTTCCTGGATGAACTGCAGCGACAGTTTTACCAGACTTATCTGTCTGCCCGAATGGAAAGACTCATGATCCCTGTGCATCGACGGATTATGGAGCAACAGCAGCATCTATCACCGAGACTTCATATGTGAGTGTAAAGTTCAGGACCGCTTCCGAATTTTCGGAAGCGGTCCTGAATTTGCTAACAAATTGATAACTCTGTCCGGTTGGAGCGGCTATTGAGGTCAGGGCATAGTATTGTGTGCCGCTGATAGGAGGCGATTCATGATGCGTGATTATATGAAAGCCCTCTTACAGGTTCGAGACGACATCCTGCAGGGCGGAGTATCTGGACAGGAAGATTGAACGGACACACAGGCAGCTTACCCGTTTGCTGGATGAGCCGGAGCGGAAGCTGCTCCTGAAGATGGCAGATCTGGAAGATGCTCTGCGGGAGGAAGCCTGCCTGAACAGCTTCATATCTGGCTACCGCCTGGCTCAGGGCATCCAGCAAGAATTGCAGGCAGACCAACCACCCCGTACAACTTTGAAAACGAGGACGAACAGCAAGTCGGTGAGCTGGCAGGAAAGGAGAGATGATGGATGGGGAAGAAACGCGCCAATGGCGAGTGCAGTATCCGCAAATGGAAGGATGGCTGGTGGGAGGGGGTCTACACGGCCTTCTATGACCCAGCGACTGGGAAGCAGAAAATTAAGAATGTGCTGGGTAAAACCCAAGCAGAGGTCAAGGAAAAGCTGAAAAAGGCCATCGTGGACAGCCAGCGGCTGGACATGAACCGCAGCGGCACCCATACGGTAAAAAGCTGGGTGCTGATGTGGCACGAGGTCTATGCCGAGCCCCGGCTTCGGGAAAACATCAAGGACTATTATTGAACTATATCAATAACTACATCATCCCCGAACTGGAGGACATCAAGCTGGACAAGCTCACCACGGTTCAGATCCAGAAGTTCTACAACGATCTCCAGAAGAACGGGCGGGTACAGCGGTACCAGCATATTCAGCTGAAAAACAAAGACCTGAGCGTCCGGGTGGTCCACAGTATCCATACTTTACTGAACAACTTGGCGGAGCGGCTGATCCTAGTGAACCCCGCCAGGGGCTGCAAGCTGCCAATTCGAGCGTTACTGTATAGGGCTTGGAAATATTCCAAAGGAAAAACGAGAACAGTACACTCAGCTGCTCGGGAAAGAAAAATTTAATAGAGAGGGTGTGCTTGTTCTAAACATTATCAATCGGATTGAGGAAAACGACAAGATAGATTTTCTGCTCCGCCTTTTGGAGGGTATATTAGACGGAGAAATAGATGACATAACGTATAGACGGCTTATGGTCCCAGTACATCGCACACTATATTCGGACTTGCTATATTTAAAGGATCATGTTACCAAAAAGCCAATAGAAATTGGAGGAAGAGAAGAGTTTGGCTTAGCTGCGAGCGGCTTAATTTCATCGGACGGTTTAGGATGCTTTCCAAAAGAAATCAACTTGCTGTCGTGATCGTAGCTTGCAATCGAAAACACAGACGCTGATGACCTCTACATGCCGTTTGGTACCTTTAAGGAGTCGGTACGAAAAGCTTACGTGAAGATAAAATTACTGACAAGAGAGAAAGCTGCTCTATTGCATTGGTTTAAGAGGATCCGTTTTTGAAAATTCGGGAACAGCAGATTGGAGCGTGCCTAAAGACAGTAAATGTCCATCCAGCATAGGCATGGTCAAATCTTCCATCTCTAGCGCTACGTCACCATTGTAGCCATACATGCGGACAACAGAGAAAAATTCGATCCACCATTGCAGGCTGTGGCCTGCCCCTACAGCCACATAGTTCCAGGACCGGTCTCGGAAACAATCGATCGGTTTTGTGTCCAACATGCCGTTGGGCCCGTATGCTCTGCGTTCTCTGCGGGCATCCTTGGCGTGAATGTGGTACAAAGCGCCTTCTGCTCCCAATACGCGAGCGGCTTCTATGGGGTCTCCCCCCATCCAGAAAAGATGCGAAGGATCCAGATTCATACCGATGATTGGGCCTATGGCTGTACGGAGACGCAAAAGCGTTTCCGGATTATATACCAGCTGCATTCCGTGATTTTCCAGTGCGATTTGTTCGATTCCGCGATTTCTGGCCATATCTGCTAGCAGTGTCCATTTTGGAATTGCAACTTCATTCCATTGGTATTCCAAAATACCTGGTGTTTCGGGAGGCCAGGAAGTCGTGATCCAGACAGGGGTTCGATCCCCAGGGCAGCCAGCAGGAAGTCCGCTCATCATAATAACCTTTTTTACGCCCAGATACTCAGCCAGCTGGAAGGTTTTCTCTGTAACCTGCCAATCACGAGTATAGGCCAGCGGATTCCCAGAACAATTCAGAGCGCAGAGCGACAGCCCCCTGCGGCGGATTTCATCGTGCCACTTGATACGGGCGGAGTTGGAAGTTACCAGAGCCTCCAAGTCAATGTGCGGAGCATTGGACCAATTACCTGTCCCGATCTCCACCGCTGATACGTGGTGCGTACAGCAAAAGTCCAGCATGTCGGGAAATGGCATATCCAGTGTACAGGTTTTGATGGCCAGCCTCATGAGAAATCCTCCTCTATATGGAAGTTGTAAAAATGGGCAGCACCGCTGTATATAGCGGTGCTGCCAGGAGAAAAGAAGACAAAGAGAGCTTGAACGTTTTGGTGTGCTTAATCTACCCAGGGATCGATCAAAACTTTCATACTCTCCTTTGTCATGCTGGTTTGAATGGCCTGTTCCGCTGCGGAAAGAGGATATTTGTGACTGAAGAGCCTCTCCCATGGAAATTGATTTTTAGCGCGCAGCATCATTTCCATAACGGTTTTATAGCCAGTATGCGTATGGTTTGTCATACCGATGATGCGCAGGTTATTGGCACAGATTTCATGGACATTTATATCGGTGCCTCCGCAATCCACAAAGTTGCCGGGTTCCAGGTACATACCGGCTTTACGCAGGTATTTCAGTCCCTCGGGGAAGACTTCAGGACGTCCAACGCATTCAACCACAATGTCAGCGCCCCGTCCGTTGGTTTCTGCTTTGATACGGGCGATCCGCTCCTCGGGGGTGGTATTTTCCGTATTCAGGACCACATCGGCGCCAAAAGCTTTGGCAATATCCAGTTTGTAGTCGGAAATATCGGTGGCAATGATTTTCCCGGCACCCATCATTCTGGCCATAGCAATGTGCGCGATGCCAAGAGGGCCGGAGCCCTGAATGACCAGGCTGTCTCCAAAATTAAATCCCTCCAGGGAAAAGCCGCTGAATTCCCGGGCTTTTTCCAGCGTATAAGTTACGCACATGACTTCAGTGAAACAGGCCAGCTCATTGGGAAGTCCGTCGGGAATCTTGTAAACGCGTGTTCCGGGTTCAATATAGAGGTATTGGGAAAAGCCGCCATAGAGATGGTTCCCGTCATCACAGGAGCGCATGTTTCCATAACTGAACTGCAGATGTTCACACCAGGGATAATTGGGAATGTTCTTGCAGTACCAACAGTTCCCACATACCACATCCGGACAGATGGTGACTCGGTCTCCAACTTGCAGATAATCCCCATCAAAGGAGAGATTTCTGGCTCCCTCTTCATCAATGGCCACGATTTCCATAGCGATCTCATGACCTTGAATAATAGGAAAGGGCAGATCAATCTCGTTTTCAGTCCCTTTGTATTGAACAGTTTCTCCACGATAGCTGTGCTTATCCGTGCCGCAGACACCGGCCATCAGAACTTTGCAAATAGCAGAGCCCTTACCCAGTGCAGGCATGTCAAATTCACGGATTTCTACATGACCAGGCTTAACCAAGACTGCTGCCTTGACTTTTGATTCCAATTTTGTTCGACCTCCTTTGGAATGCTATTCTGAAATCCATCAGTCCGCGCAAAACTGCGAATCGTCCATCCAGGGATCGATCAAAACCTTCATACTCTCCTTTGTCATACTGGTTTTGATGGCCTCCTCCGTCGCGGAAAGCGGATATCTGTGACTGAAAAAGCGATGCCATGGGAATTGATTTTTGGTGCGCAGCATCATTTCCATAACGGTTTTATATTTGGTGTGCGTGTGGTTGTTCATGCCGATGATACGCAGGTTATTGGCACAGATCTCGTGGACATTGATAGTTGTGCTGCCGCAATCCACAAAGTTGCCGGGTTCCAGGTACATACCGGCTTTACGCAGGTATTTCAATCCCTCGGGGAAGACTTCAGGACGTCCAACGCATTCAACCACAATGTCAGCGCCCCGTCCGTTGGTTTCTGCTTTGATACGGGCGATCCGCTCCTGGGGGGTGCTGTTTTCCACATTCAGGACCACATCGGCGCCAAAGGCTTTGGCAATATCCAGTTTGTAGTCAGAGATATCGGTGGCAATGATTTTTCCAGCACCCATCATTCTGGCCATGGCGATGTGTGCGATGCCAAGAGGGCCGGATCCCTGAATGACCAGGCTGTCTCCAAAATTAAATCCCTCCAGGGAAAAGCCGCTGAATTCCCGGGCTTTTTCCAGCGTATAAGTTACACACATGACCTCAGTAAAACAGGCCAGCTCATTGGGAAGCCCGTCCGGCACCTTATAAAGCCGGGCTCCGGGTTCGATATACATGTATTGAGAAAATCCGCCGTAAAGGTGTTTTTCTGAGTTGCTGGAGCGGTTGTGTCCATAGTGAAACTGCGCTTTCTCACACCAGGGATAGCTGGGAATATTTTTGCAGTACCAGCATGTTCCGCATACCACATCCGGACAGATAGTGACACAGTCGCCGACTTGCAGATAATCCCCGTCAAAGGAGAGGTTTCTGGCTCCCTCTTCGTCAATAGCAACAATTTCCATGACAAGTTCATGCCCCTGAATAATCGGGAAAGGAATGGAAAATTCATCCGGCGTTCCTTTGTATTGTACAGTTTCGCCGCTGTATGTATGTTTATCCGTGCCGCAGACACCAGCCATCAGGACTTTACAGATGGCGGCTCCTTTACCTAGGGACGGCATGTCAAATTCTTGGATGGCAATTTGACCGCTGGCTACGGTCACGGCTGCTCTCACTTTTTCACTCATACGTGATCCTCCTTTGAGGGGAGTTCCCCCGGTTATGTTTTCCGGATAATCAGTTCCGGTTCAAACATAATTTGATTGACCTGATGGTATGGTTCTTTTGATGTAATCATCTCCACCAAAACTTTCATGCCATGAGAACCAATTTGATAGTCTGCCTGTGCGATAGTAGTCAACGGATAATCCAGATATTGGTCGTTGGCAATATTATCGTATCCCACGATGCTGATTTCCTCAGGGATTTTGTATCCGCTGTCACGGGCGGCACTGAGTGCTCCAATGGCTACGATATCTGATGAGCAAAAGATACCAAAAGGAGGGCGCTGAACCCGCAGAATCCTTCCCAGTGCCCGGTAACCATCTTTAAATGTTAGATTGTCATATAAGATACGGCTCTTCAAAAACGGAAGGTTTTTCTCCCGGAAAGCAGTTTGCAGTCCCTGCGTCCGACTGGTGGCTACGGAGATTCGTTCTGGGCCACTTAGGAAAAAAATGCTGTTTTTGCCCTGTCCTAAAAGATAATTGGCGGCCAGGTATGCACCGCGAAAATCATTGTTTATGACATAGCTTACAGAGTTATATGAAGCGCCGCAGCGAGATAAAAAGAGAAAGGGGATTTGAATATTATGAAAGTTTTCCTCTCGTACCGGGACAGCTAATAGTCCTGCCACATCCAATCTTTGAATGCGCATCAGCTGCTCGACCTCGAGCTCTGAGTTTTCTCCGGTGTGGCAGGCTACTACAGAATAGTCGTGAGCTTTAGCGATATCTTCTACACCTCGCCAGAGACGGGCAAAGTATGGATTGGAGACATCCGGTACCAAAAATCCCACGATTTTCTGCCGCTCTTCCGGCAGACTTTGCTTCCCAAATTGATAGTGGCTGGCTCGGGCCACCTCGACAATTCGTCGGCGTGTGCTCTCGGATATTTCTGTACTTTGATTTAGGGCTTTGGATACTGTGGAGACAGACGTCCCTGTCATTGCAGCCAATTCTTTGAGGGTGATTTTTTTCGCCATAAGGACCTCCAGTTTTCTGTAAATGCAGCAGTGTCATATCAGTTTCCAGTATAGGAGGTGGGCGAAAAAGAAGCAAAGAAAAATAATGGATTGAAGAGAAAAGATGTGAAGGGGCGGCTTGGTTCAACAAGCCGCCCCCTTGTACGGCTGGTGCTCTGATTGCTTGATTAAGGAGGACTATATCAGTGCCACGTCAGATAGTCTTCGGCATTTTCTGCGGTGACCATCGTGCAGGCGGTATACTGATCCTCAGAAGCGGTTCCGTTGACGATAAGTTCATACAGAGCTTTGACGCCTTCCTCAGCCATAATGCCGGGAGTTTGAGCGACAGTGGCAGTCATGCCGCCGTCCAGAATGGACTGGGCACCATCAGGCGAACCGTCAAAGCCGATGACCTTTACATCCCGTCCGGCGGCTTGGACAGCGGTGGCTGCACCCATGGCTCCGGTATCACTGGTAACATAAATGCATCGTAGGTCAGGATACGCGGTCAACAAGTTTTCAGTAATACCCATGGCGGTTCCCTGGTCGCCGTTGCAGGGCTGGACGTCTCCTACCAGTTCAATGTTTTCGGCGTCGCCCAAGCCGTCTAAGTAGCCGTTCGTCCGGTCGGTATGGCACTGATTGCCTAGTGTGCCGGTGATGATGGCTACCTGACCGCTTACATTTTCAACCGTCCATTCGCCGGCCAAATAGCCGCCGTCGTAGTTGTTAGTTCCGATAAAGGCTGCTACCTCGGCGCCCTCATCGGCATTCGTATCCAGGCAAATGACAGGAACATCTTTCTCGTTGGCTTTTTTGATGGTATCCACAACCTCTGCGGTACCGCACGGAACAATTAAAACACCATCGACCCCACTTTCCAGATAGGATTCGAACATAGTGATCTGTTCATTTACACCGTCCTCCAGAGGCGGAGCGGAAGAAACGATCTCAATCGTATATTTATCATTGGAGAGCTCAGCAGCCGCTGCTTCGGCAAATTCCTTCATGGCAACGAAGTAGGGATTGGACAGCGTTTTGGGGAGCAGAGCGAATGTCAGGGTGGAAGCTCCTTTGCTTCCGGAAGTTTCCTGTTCTTCGGAAGTTTCCTGTGCAGAAGTCCCGCCGCAGGCGGTCAGGGTAAGGCACAGCGCAAGGGTCAACAAGATCGCAAGTCCTCTTTTCATGTGGTTGTCCTCCTTTAAAATGATGTTATCCCGTAAAGCAATTTTACAGCTTGTGAGATCTGAAAGAATCAATCGACCCGTTTTGCGGCCCGGGCCTTGCGTTGCACGTCGACAATGACGGCCAGCAAAATAACCGCACCGGTAATCATCTGCTGATAATAGGTGGAGACTTCCAGCAGTACGATAGCATTTCGGATAATAGCTACCACAATAGCACCTAGAACGGTGCCTACGATATTTCCTTCTCCGCCCAGAACAGACGTCCCGCCCAAGACCGAGGCGGCCACAGCTTCCATTTCGTAGGATTGTCCGGCGTTTGCCTGCGCGGCACCCAGACGAGCTACATATACAACACCCGCAATGGCTACCATGATGCCGGAAATGATGTACACTTTGCACTCGTTCCATCTGGTCTTGATGCCGGAAAGACGGGCGGCCTCCCGATTGGAACCGACTGCTAAAATATAGCGGCCCGTGGCGGTGTAGGAGAGAATAAATTGGCCGATAATGGCAGCTGTTACAAAGATTATGACAGGAACTGGAATCCCCAGGAAATCGCCGCTTCCGATCCAGCGGAACGTGTCGCTAGAAATGGAGATGGGGCTTGCCTGCGTAATTACCAGCGTTAGACCCCGGCAAAGATACATAGTGCTCAACGTCATGATAAATGGAGGGATGCTCAGCCGAGAAATCACACTGCCGTTGACAACGCCTACTAAGGCACCGACCAAAATACTGGCCAGGATTGCTAGGAGGACGGACCCTTGGTTTTCCACGATATAAGCTGCAACCACACCTGTCAAAGCCAATAGAGAGCCCTGGCTCAGGTCAATTCCGCCTGTCATCAGTACGAAAGACATACCCAACGCCATGATGACATATACCGCCGCCTGCAGAAGAACGCTGGTGAGATTGCTGACGGTCAGAAAGCGAGGATTTGCCAGAGGGAGTACGATCATCAACACAACCAGCGGTACGGCTGCCGAGAGCCAGGGATAGTCGAAATGTATTTTGCGTTGCGGACTGAGAGCGGCTGCGGAAGTATCTTTCAAGTGTTTCATGGCACTTTCCTCCCTATATCGAATAGCTCATAATCTTTTCCTGCGTGGCGTCACAACGGGCAATGTTTGCGGTAATACGGCCATCCCGCATTACTAGGATTCGGTCACAGATGCCCAAAATTTCTGGCAGTTCGGAGGATATTACAATGACAGCGGCTTCCTGTGCCACCAGATCATTTATGATTTGGTAGATTTCACTTTTGGCACCAATATCGATGCCTCGTGTAGGTTCGTCAAAAATATAGATGCTGGCTTCAGAGCAAAGCCATTTGGCGAAGACCACCTTTTGCTGATTACCGCCGCTGAGAAATTTGCTTAGACGGGTGATGTTCGGAGTTTTGATACGAAGCTTTTTTCGAAATTCTTCAGCTGTCGCCCGCTCTTTGCGGCCATCCAGAATACAACCTTTGCGGAATTTGCGCTTGAGCGATGGGAGTGTGATGTTCTCCTTTATGGACTTGGTGAGAAGGAGTCCCTCAAATTTGCGGTCCTCCGGCAAGTAGCCAATCCCGTGAGCAATGGCGTCTGATGGAGCGTGGATTTTGACGGGTTCTCCATCAATCAGAATATCTCCCGCAGTACGGGGAATGGCACCCACGATGGCTTTGGCGGTAGAGGTGCGTCCGGAACCCACCAGTCCGGAGAGACCGAGCACTTCCCCCTTATGCACTTGAAAAGAAATGTCATAAATGGTGTTTGGAACCTGAATGCCGCAGACCTCCAGCGCTACTTTTCCGATATGGCTTTCTCTCCGGGGAAATTTCTCATCCAGTGTCCGGCCAACAATCATGTTAATGACTTTATCCATATCGGCGGTTTTGCAATCATCAATTTCTCCCGTGAGTGATCCGTCTCTAAATATGGTGGCCCGATCACCAATCTGCTTGATTTCCTCCATGCGATGAGAAACGTAGATAAAAGTCACGCCTTTTTTCTTCAAGGTGGTAATAATATGGAAAAGATTCTGAATCTCATTTTCTGAAAGAGAAGAGGTCGGTTCATCCAGAATAACGATCGACGGATTCTGTGAAAAGACTTTTACAATTTCCACAATTTGTTGATCTGCTACGGAGAGCCGCCTCACCTGCGTTCGCGGATTGATGTGGTTTACGCCCAACTCACGGATCCAACGGTCACACTCACCATACATCCGTTTCCAATCAATTAATCCTGATGCATTTCGGGGTTCACGGGTCAGAAAGATATTTTCCGCAACACTTAAATGAGGGATTAGACTATTTTCCTGAAAGACGGTGCCAATCCCCAGTTTTCGGGAGTGAAGCGGATCTGAAAGATATACAGATTTCCCATTCAAATAGATTGCGCCGCCTTCGTCTGCTTGATAAACGCCAGTTAATATCTTGATAAGAGTTGATTTACCGGCTCCATTTTCTCCCAATAGAACATGGACGTCTCCACGGCGGATTTCGAAGGATATATTATTCAGGGCTTTGACGCCAGGAAAGGTTTTTGAGATATTCTCAAAACGCAAAATGCTGTCCGACATATCCAAATCAAATCCTCCTTTTGCTGCGCATTGTGGTGGTTTTGTATAAATTTAAATTAGCAGTCTCGTGGTGGTAAAGCAATGTTTTGAAAACGAAAAAAATTTCAATAAAACGAAAAAGGTTTCGGTGCAATTGCAACTTCCTAAGACCGGGAGAAAGAATAAAAAGAAGATGACAAAGTTTTTGAGTTTACAAAAGAAGTATTATCAAGAATATAACCCATTATAATACAGTTGAAGTCCCGACTCACCAACAACATCTTCTAGTAAGAGGTATTTCACATCTACGAACAGAAGCTTGTCCCGCGGGATGAACTGGTTCGTGAAAGCCGGAAAGTCATGCTGGAGTTATCCCGGCAGATGGGGGAGAAGGTGTATGAGCTTACCCGGGTGAAGCGGATGATTTGGAAGCTGTCTCAGCAGATGGGTAATGTCAAAGGAAAGAAGTTCTACTAATATCTTCTGAAGTCTATGAAGCGGCATATGGGTGAGAAGGATGCAGCCGAGGCAGCAGAGTATCTCCGCCGCGCAGCCGATCAGAACCATCCTTGGGCCAGATGCCTGCTGGGGAAGCTGTGCCTTACGGGAAGCGGCATCCCCAAAGATGAAGAAGCGACCCGAAACTGCTTCCGGATGGCGGATTCGTATGGCCATCCCCATGCTCGATATGTTCTGGAACGCCAGAAACTGCCGTTCACAGTGTCCCGTCTACTCTGCCACATGAGCTATATCTTCCAGCACAATGCTGCTGCCGTGACTGCACAGCCGAGGCTGCACATCGACTGCAAGCGGATGCAAGAGCTCCAGAAGCTGCGGATTGCTCTTGGCCATCAGCCAGACAATCATGAAGAAGAACAAACCCGGTCCCGGGGTGGCATGACCATGAAGGGGTGGTAAGGTTCTGCACTGCATAAAACTCAGATGCGAATTCTGAAAAGTATTCCTACTTTGAATAATTACAGATTCTTTCGTGATACTCCGTCTTTTTATTGCTGATTTAAAATTGCTCATGTTGCGGCGCGAAACTGTATAACTTTTCCAATCGGGAGCCTGTATGTAGGAGGACTTGGTGCTTGCTTCATACAGGAGGCCTATTTACGACCGAAGAAAACTACAATTACCGAACTAGTCAGACGCTGCTTCACAATCAGTTTCCCGGCAACGGAAAGTCGAAAATCCCCATCATTCCAAAGTTCCAAGAAAAGCCCGGAGACTTTGACGATCTTTTGTTGATAGGCTTCGACAAGACCCATTTTGAGGATCAGAATCATCTTGACCGGACCATCTCAGATAAAAGTGACTTGTCTGCTGCTTGTAAAGCACCGGTATTACCGGCTTTCACGGGCCGTTTCATGATACGCGGATGATTGGAGTATCCTTCGGGGTACTCCGATTTTTTATTGTTAATTGGAAAGCGGAGCCGATTGCTCTGGCCATCGGCGTGGATGCCAAGACCCTCTCCGGCATCCTGGGCCACACCAAGGCCAGCTTCCCCTTGGACACCTACGCCAACGTCACCGACGATATACAGCGGCAGGCGGCCCAGGTGATGGACACCTTCATGACCGAGATCTTCGGAAAGGGGCTGATACCATGGCAAAGCGGCGAAAGCCCGGCAGCGGCAATCAGATCGGCGACCACCTCTGGGAAGGGCGGTATTCACCCGGAGGGCCGGACGGCAAGCAGAGCTCCTGGAATGTCTACGGCCATACCCCGGAAGAGTGCGAGGAGAAGCTGAGAGTTCTGATTGCCGCCATGAAAGCGAAAAAAGAAACTCCCGCGGATGCGGGAGTTTTCCTGTCTGTGGTATTTCTGTGGTCAATCAAAAACACCAAAAAATCGGGGCACTGCAAATACGCAAAAAGCAAAGAAAAGAACCTGATTTCTCGTGAAATCAGGTTCTTTTTGGCAAAGACTACTGGACTCGAATCAGCGAGCTTCTGCGTGTGAAGATATGTCAGGCGCGGAAAGAACGGGCTATCCCGTCCTTTCCGCACCCTTTGACTCAAAATCATTTTCTGCCTGCTCCATTGGTTCCACCGCCTGCTGCCTGCTCCGATTCTAATCTGGGTCAGGGTTTGGGGTAGGGCGGCAGGTTCGCTCTTTTTCCAAGGGGGCTGACAGAGGCCATTGGATAATGTTTAATGGAAATCGTAAAATTGTGAATGAAAAGCAGGTTGCGGGAAATGGGGCAAAATGCTAAATTGATGTTAGATTTTGAGGGAGGAAGTTTCAAAATGCTGGATTGCCTTTTTATCGGTTCCGCGACGAAAGACACGCTCCTGATGGTAGAGGCACCGCCGGCCTCTGACCAGCGCATCGCGGCTTCAGCAGTGGTCCATGCCTGCGGCGGGGTGGCCTCTGTGGCGGCTTCCGCGTTTCAGAAACTGGGAGGCAGCGCGGGACTGATCACGGTGGTGGGAGATCCTTCGGATGTCACGGACTTTATCGCCTCCAATATCGCGGAAAGACAGCTTCCCTATGTGGATCTGATCCGGGTACCGGGGACGGATTCTCCTTTCAGTACGATCCAAGTGGAAGCAAGTGGAAAGCGCTGCATCACCCATTTCGGCGGGTGTATCCGGCAACTAACATTGGATATGCTGGACAAAAACGTCCTGGCTGACGCGAAGATGATCCACTTGGGCGGTCTGGAGGAGCATTTCTGTGGCGAGCTGGCCGCTTACTGCAAGCGGAATACCGGCGCCCTGGTTTCTGTGGACGGCGGCAACCTCTCCCGAGAGGCCACGGATCGAATGCTGCCCTATGTGGATGTGTTTATCCCGGATGACAAGACGGTGGCCAAGGTCCTAGGCTGTTCCCCGGAGGATGCCTGCCTCTATTATGCGGAGAGGGGCGTCCGCATCAGCTGCGTCACCATGGGCGACAAGGGTTCGGTGGCCTATGTAGGCGGCACGTTCCACTACGCGGAGCCTGTGCGGGTATCCGTCGTGGATACCACCGGTGCGGGCGACAATTTTCATGGCGCGTTTCTGTACTGCCTGGCGCAGAGATGGGACCTGGACCATACACTGCGGTTCTGCAACGCCTTTTCTGGGCTGACCTGTCAGGGCCTGGGCGGACTGGCGGCGGAGCCGACACTGGAAGAGACCTTACGAAAGATGGAGGAGTGAGCATATGTCTTTGGCAACACTGAAGGAAGTCCTGGAGATCGCCGAGCGGACCAACACCGCCATTCCGGGCTTCAACATCGACAACATCGAAATTCCGGAGGCGATCATGGAGGCCGCCGAGGTTGAGAACTGCCCGGTCATCCTGACCATCGGCCAGGGGGCCATCAACGCCGGTGGCCTGCGGCATTTGCCGGATGTGGTGCGGCGGATCGCGGAGAGCAGCAGCGTGCCGGTGGTCATGCATCTGGACCATAGCGAAAGCTACGAACAGGTCATCGCCTGCCTGCGGGCTGGATTTACCTCTGTCATGTACGACGGTTCCCACTATCCCTTTGAGGAAAATGTCCGGGAGAGCCAGGCGGTGGTACGTGCCGCTCACGCCGTGGGCGTGTCTGTGGAATGCGAGCTGGGCGCCATCTCCGGTGTGGAGGACGGGATTTCCCACAGCAACACAAATCTGGTGGACCTAGATGAGGTGAAGCGCTTTATTGCGGTGGTAAATTGCGATGCACTGGCTGTCGGCATCGGCAACGCCCACGGCATCTACAAGGGAACGCCCAATTTGGACTTCGGCCGGCTGGAGGCCTGCCGGAAGCTGGGGGCGCCGCCCCTGGTACTCCATGGAGGCTCCGGTATTCCGGAGGAGATGATCAAAAAGGCCATCTCCCTGGGCATCCGTAAGATTAACGTAGCTACCGAGGTGCGGCTGGCTTTTATGGAGGGCTTAGAATCTGCTGTGGGCAGCCGGGATATTTACAAAATGTACCAAGCGGCCAAGGCCGGGACCATCGAACTGGCCCGCACGAAGATCAGGATGTTTCAGAATAAGGAGTGAGCGATATGGAGTACATGAAGGCAATCGCGGTCATGGGACCCAATGACATCCGGGTGGTGGATGACGTTCCCAAGCCGGTTCTGGGCGATTACGAGGCGCTGGTGAAGGTCCACGCTTGCGGATTCTGCAACGGCACCGATATGCAGATTATCACCGGCACCGGCGGCGACCTGGGCAACAGCGTCAGCATCTATCCCACAGTGCTGGGCCACGAGGGTGCCGGCGAGGTGGTGGCCGTGGGCAAAAAGGTCCGCCACATCCACGTGGGAGAGCGGTGGCTCCATCCCAATCTCTACCCGGATGTTGGCAACGGCTACACCAAGACCCACGGCAGCATGGCGGAGTACGGCATGGTCAGCGACAACCAGGCCATGCTGGAGGACGGTTTTGCGGAGAAGGACTTCCCCTGGGTCAAGCAGCATAAATTCCCTAATACCATGAGCTATATTGACGCGGGCGTGCTGCTGTCCCTGGCAGAGAGCCACTCTGCCGCCAAGAACTTCGGCGTGACCGAGGGAACAGAGATCCTGATCTATGGCTCCGGCCCTATGGGCATGGCGCTGTCCCTGTTCTGTGGCCTGCGGGGCGGCCATGTCACGCAGATCGACAGGATCCAAGAGCGGCTGGAGATGTCCAAGCGTATTGCAAAAACGGAGCACACCATCAACTCCTCCGTGGAGGATGTGGACGCGGTGCTGAACGGCAAGAAGTTTGATGTGGCCATTGACATCGTGGGCTTTACCGACATCATCTACGAGGCCAGTCGCCATGTGAAGCCCGGCGGAAAAGTGGGATCCATGGGCGTTCTACGGAGCAACGACCTGGTGGTGGATACCAGCCGCCTGCAAAATAACACTTCGCTGCATATGCTGAACTTTCCCTACGGGGAGTATGCGATCCTGGACGAGACCATCGCCCTGATCGAAGCCGGGAAGGTGAATCCAAAGGATTTCTATTCCCATGTTCTTCCCTATGAGAAGATCGAAGAGGCCGTCCAACTGACACTCAGCAAGCAGGCGCTGAAAGTCATTTTGGATTTCGACGCCTGAACATGGCTTCCAAGTGCCGCTCTTTTCGGGCGGCACCTTTTTTGTGTATGGCGTTCTGTGTGATCCGCCAAAGATACCCCGCCCGTTTTGGACAAGCTGCGTCTACTTTTTACCGAAATTCTTCAAATTTTTACAATCATATAAAAGTGAATCCAAATGATAAAATTGTTGATTTTCAGGGGGAAATGGGTATGTTAAACTGGCCGCAGTAAAGAACACTGGCACATACAGACGAACAAAGGAGGAGATTCCATTGCGCAATTGGGAACTGTTGGCTCAGTTGATTGGCGGCGCAAAAGTCGTTGACCTGTCACCAACGATCGAACACAATATGCCCAAGTGGCCTACGCATCCGCAGATCATTGTTGACCCCACGATCACCCATGCCCACGACGGATATTATTGCCAGACACTGGTTATGGGCGAACACACCGGGGCCCATGTGGATTGCCCCGCACATATTCTGCCGGAAATGCAGGATAAGACCGTGGATACATACGAGCCGAATATGATTATGGGGCCAGCCGTCAAGTATGATATGTACCGTTTGAACGCACAGCCTGGCGACCGCATTACAAAAGAACAGATTTTGGAGCTGGAAGACCAGATGGACGACCGGGCAAGACCGGGTGACATTGTCCTCCTAGATTTTGGCTATCAGCAGTATTGGAAATTGGACAATACGTGGAAGTATTACGCGCTGAATGAGCCGGGTCTTTCCCAAGAAGCATGCGCGCTGTTTGCCGAGCGGCAGATCCGTGCGATCGGTTCGGATACCATTGCCTGTGATACCCCGGTGAAAGATGGCTATGAGTATTTTTCCTATGGCCATCATGATAGCTTCCTGCCAAACGAAATCTTTATTATGGAAATGCTGATGAATCTGGAGAAGCTGCCCAGACGCTGCTATTTTATGGCGATCCCTCTGAAGATCAAGAACGGATCGGGCTCTCCCATTCGCCCTTTCGCAATTCTTGAATAAGTAAATTCACATCAGAAAATATACGGATAAGGAGAACAACTATGAAACTGAAAAAGCTATTCTCTGTGGCTCTGAGCGTCCTTTTAATCGTGGCCTTAGCCGGTTGCGGCGGAACCAAGGATGAGGTAGCCTCTACTTCTGATAAAACCACCGAGACCGGCGCTTCCGAGCTGCTGAGCCTGTATGATTCCATCAGTACCGAGACAAAATATGTGGCTATGTCCGACCTCCCTGAGATCGCCGCGAAGGAATCATACACCATCGGGGTCGCAATGACCGATGTTTCTACCGGCTGGTTCAAGGCCCTGTATGACCATGTTAACGAGAAACTGACGGAGGCCGGCGTGACAGTCAATCTGGTTCAGTGCAACGATGACGCCGCCATGCAGGTCGATCAGATCAATACCTTTATCGCCCAGGGCGTTGATGCCATTATCATCAATCCCGCCAACCCCCAGGAGACTGTGACTTCCGCCCTTGACGACTGCGCTGCGAGCGGTATTCCCGTTGTTGCCGTGGACACCCCCCCTGAGACCGGCTCCGCTTACATGACCGCCTGTGTGACAGATGCCTATTCTCTGGGCAAGATGGTGGGCATGGAACTGGCCACCCGCCTGCTGGAGATGTATCCAGATATGGAGAGCATCCCCTACGGAATGATCGGCGGCACAGACGGAAACTCGATTGCCGCTGCCAGAAACCAGGGAGCCCGTGACGGTATTGCCGAAGTCGATCAGGAGGGCAGGATCGAGGAGCGCACCTTCCTGTACGCTGGCGCCTATTCCGAGGAATCCGGTCTGACGACCGCTCAGAATATGCTGGCTGCCAATCCTGACCTGAAGTGCATTGTCGGTACCTGCGACGCCCATATCGTCGGCGCCACCTCCGCCGCTGAGCAGCTTGGCCTGGATGAAAACCTGATCATGGGCGCCGTTGACGGCTCTAAGTCTGCATATGAAATCATGCTAGATGACGGCCCCATCGTGGCGCTGGGCCTGAACTCTCCCTACGAAGTCGGTGAAGCTGCCGTGCGTGTGATTTTAGGGTATCTGAATGACGGTACGATCCCTGACTCCAAGACTTTGCAACTGGAGCCCACCTTAGTCACTCCCGAAAACGTTCAGGATTATTACGATCCCAACTCCGCGTTCTGATTTTGCAACCGGAAGGATCAGGGATGGCGGAAACCTTTTCCCGCCATCCCTGATCCTGGGAATTAGGGGGACGTCATGTCGAATATTATTGAGATGAAAAGCATCTGCAAATCATTCGGCGCGGTCAAAGCGCTGAAAAACATTGATTTTGCAGTACGGGCCGGTGAAACGATGGCACTTGTCGGCGAAAACGGCGCCGGAAAAAGCACATTGATGAAAGTGCTCACAGGCGTTTATACGAAAGACACTGGAACGATCCTGATCGGCGGCGAGGAGGTTCGGAAGAACAACCCTGTGGTCGCTAAGAACCTCGGCATTGCCCAGGTATATCAGCAGTTTGAAATGATGGATGAACTGTCCGTTACAGAGAACATCTGCCTTGGCGATAAGGGCTTTTCCAAGCACGGACTTGTACAGTTCAAAACCATGATGCGGCAGACCCAGGAACTGCTGGATCATTACCATATCCCCATTGATGCCAATGCAAAGGTCGGAACGTTGAGCGCTGCGATGAAGCAATTTATCTCCATCGCCCGTGTATTATACCGGAAACCCCGGGTAATCGTGTTTGATGAGCCAACAGCAGTTCTCTCCGACAGTGAAGTACATATCCTGATGGACATCATTGACTCTCTGAAACAGGAAAAGGTGACCATCATTTATATCTCCCACCGCATGGATGAGATTTTCCAGCTCAGTGATCGGATTACTATCATGCGGGATGGTGCGGTCATTACCGTGCTGGAGAACAAGAACCTGACCAAGGATAACCTGATCTCGCATATGCTGGGAAAGACTTTGGGCGCCATGTATGTTACACGAGGGAAGATCCGCAGTGAACGATATGTGCTTGAGGTCGTGGGGCTGACAAACGATGCTATTAAAGATGTATCTTTCAAACTCCGCGAGGGCGAAATTCTGGGTATCGCCGGCCTTGTGAACAGTGGCCGGACGGAAACGGCCAGAGCCATCATGGGCGCTGACAAACTCAAAAGCGGTACGATCAAAATCAATGGGACCCCTGTCAAAATTAAAAATCCTACGGATGCGGTCCGCCATGGATTATTCCTTGCGCCGGAGGACCGGAAAAAGCAGGCCATGGTGCTCTGCCGGCCGATCCGTGAAAATATCTCGCTTTCCAAGCTTTCCTCGGTGACTAACAGACTTGGTATTTTGAATTCCAAAAAGGAAGCTGAGACGATAGACAATCTGGTACGTGCGCTGAAAGTGAAAATGGACACGATTGAAAGCCCCGTCCAGGACCTTAGCGGTGGCAACCAGCAGAAAATCGTCATAGCAAAAGCAATTACCGCCCGGCCGAATATCCTGATATTCGACGAACCCACACAGGGCATCGACGTGGGCGCACGAGCTGAAATCTATGGTTTACTTGAAAAGCTGCGGGCAGACGGGAAATCGATCATCCTGATTTCCTCGGAAACGGAAGAGATCCAAGGCACCTGCGACCGGACGATCGTGATGCGGAGCGGCCATGTGACTGGAGAACTGAACGCGGAAGAGATGAAGGATACGAAGCTCATGCTACAATATATGTACAAGGACGTTTAAGGAGAAGAGACCATGGAAAACAAAACATTAAATGCTTCAGGCGGCATTAGGAGCCACCTGAAAGGATATTTGAAGGAGCAAGCTATTCCCATTGGCGTACTGCTGTGCATGATTGTGATCGGTTCTCTTCTGACACCGATGTTCCTGACTTCTCTGAACCTGCAGAACCTCTTTATCCAGCAGTCCTCCAATATGGTAGCGGCACTTGGCATGTTTGTGGCGATCCTGTCCGGCGGTATTGACCTGAGCATTGGCTCCGTCATGGCTGTATCCAGTGTGTTCTGCGCGTCGCTTCTGGTGATGACAAACAATATTCCGGTAGCGGTCCTCGGGGCTCTGGTGATCTGCGCCGTTCTCGGAACGGTCAATGGCCTGATTGTCGCGAAGCTTCGTGTGGCGCCGTTTATCGTGACTTTGGGCATGATGGAGTTCGCACGCGGCATTGCCTACTGGTATACCAATTCTGCTCCGGTATCGTGGAAAAACGCGGAATGCGCCAGTGTCTTTTCCTTTATCGGCAAAGGCCGTCTTTTCGGCGCCATCCCGACCCTCAGCGTCATCATGATGGTCTGCATCGTCATTGTCTGGTTCATTGTAAAAAAGACTTCCCTCGGCAGGATCATCTATGCCATCGGCGGAAATGAAGAGGCTGTCAAGCTTTCCGGCATCAATGTGTCCAAATGGAAGATTGCTCCCTATATTTTCTGTGCGGTCTGTGCTGGTATCGCCGGAATTCTCTTGACAGCCCGGCTGGGCGTCGGCGCACCGACCAACGGTGAAGACCTGGCAAATGACTGCATTGCCGCCGTCGTTGTCGGCGGAACCAGTTTTACCGGCGGTAAGGGAAACATCAGCGGAGTGATTATTGGCGTGTTCATCTTGGGTATCATCAACAACCTGCTGGATTTGATGAATGTGTCCTCTTACCCGCAGATGATGCTGAAAGGCGCCATTATCGTTGCTGCGGTTGTATTCTCCACCATTAAAGACAAGAAATCCTAAGACCATCCCGTTTTCTTCTTTTCTCTGCACGGAGCCGACTCTTTTTTGAGTCGGCTTTGTGCGTAGGCAAACAGAGACAACCACATTTTCGGCGGAAAACAAGTGCACACAACTTCCTTTTCAAAAAGAACCCATGTTGATATAATGATATAAAATACAAAATACCACGGTGAAAGGAGAGCGGAATATGAGGATCCGGCAGTTTTTCAGCGAGTCACTCCACCATCGGCTCGTCTTGTACTTCATGCTGCTGATGATGATTCCCATCAGCGTTGCCGGAACGCTGATTTACCATGCGTCTGATGTCCGAATATCTGACGGCGCTTTGGCACTGGCGGAAGAAGTCATCGAAAAGACAGGCGAAAACATGGAAGAAGTGCTGCTGGATATGCAGTCGGCGGCCAAGCAGGTGGCCGAGGATCATACCATTCAGAGTCTCCTCGCTCAGCTGCAGGTTCCTGAGATATCGGAGGAGTCTGTGATTTCTGCTCTAGATGCGCGGTTGAAACAGATCGCCAGCATGTATGCTGGCCTGGACGGCGTATATATCTGTCTGGACGATTTCACTGTGGCGAAATCGCGCTATTATACAGCAAGAGACGAGCATGACACGCTTTTATTGACCGGAGACCAGTATATGGTGATCCGGAACCACGAGGATATCCAATGGATCGTTTCCGACGAAGGTTCTCTGGTCGCCGACAACATGGGAAACGCCATTTTGGGTGCGGCCAGACTGCTGCCGCTGAGCGTCACAGGCCAGCCCTGCGGGATTGTGGTGGTGGAGGTGCGGCAATCGTATTTGAAGAAAATCCTTGATAAAAAGCTGGGAGAAAGCGGAACAGTTTTCCTGATGTCCCAACGCCCGGACATTGCCCTGCAAACAGCAGCCGCGTCCGATGAAATGGTGGCAGATGCTGCGGAACAGGTAAAGCAGGCGGATAGAAAAATCACCTCTATTTCTTCCCATGACAGGGTCATCTTCTGCGAGCCGCTTTCCTTGTCTGAATGGCTTGTGGTGGGCGTTGTCATGAAGCAGAGCCTCCGCAGTGACAGCCAGGAGATCCTGATACTCTTTATTGTGACCGTGCTGTTGACACTTTTACTGACGATTCTTGTTTCAGGAGGCTTGGCTGATTATGAGCTGCGCCAGATCCGCCGGATTCAAACGTACATCAAGGATATGGAGAACGGAGAATTTGGCAAACCGCTTCCCCCTATGCGGCCTGATGAGATCGGCAGCCTGGCGGCAAACACACAGGAAATGAGCGGCAAGATCGGTGAATTGCTGGAGACCGTAAAAACCGAGCAGGAGCGGATGCGCACGGCGGAATTCAAGGCCCTCCAGGCCCAGATCAATCCCCATTTTTTATATAACTCTCTGGATTCCATTAACTGGCTGGTGCGCAAAGGAGATATGGAGAAGGCAACGGATACGATCTCGGCGCTGACCGCGTTTTTCCGCATCGGTCTTTCCAAGGGAAGAGACATGATCACGGTCCGGGAGGAAGTGGAGCATGTCCGCAGCTATCTCGTGATCCAGAAAATGCGCTATGAGAACCAGTTTGAGTATGCCTTCTATGTGGACCCGGAGACAGAGGACTACTTCGTCCCGAAGCTAATGCTGCAGCCGCTGGTGGAGAATGCGCTGTATCATGGCATCAAGCTGTGCGACCGCAAATGTATGCTGATGATCCAAGTACTCTCCTACGGCGACAGAATCGAGATGGAGGTGCTGGACAATGGCGCCGGCATGGACGCGGAGACACTGGCGTGTGTCCGGGAGGCCATGGAGCACAGGGGAGAGAACCGGACTAACAGCTACGGTGTCGTGAATGTCAACGACCGCATCCAGATCCTGGCAGGTCGGGAGTACGGCCTGAGCTTTACCAGTGAAAAAGGTGTGGGCACATCCGCGCGGATCGTGCTTCCAAAGACGCTGAAAGGAGCGTAAACGTGTATACTGTATATTTGGCGGATGACGAACAACTGATCCGGGAGGGCCTGGCGGAGACCATTCCCTGGGAATCTCTTAGAATGCGTTTGGTCGGGACCGCAGAAGATGGCAGACATGCGCTGAGAGGGATACGGGAGCACAAACCGGATATCGTTCTAACGGATATCCGGATGCCATATCTGGATGGCCTGGAGCTGATCGGCAAGATCCGGGAGGTCCACCCCTCCTGCCGCGTGGTGATCATCTCCGGCCACGGGGAGTTTACATACGCGCAGTCGGCCATCCAGCTTGGTGTTTCAGACTTTATCCTAAAACCCGTCGACGTTACAAGCCTGTGCCGGACGCTGGGGAAGTTGACGAGGGAACTGGATAGCGAGCGGCATCAGAAAAATGAAGTAGAAGAGATGCGCGTGCAGCTCCAGCGGGCGGATGAGTTCCGACTTCAGCGTCAGTTGAGGCGCTATATGATGGGCCGCACGCCCCGCCAGCAGTTTCTGGAGCAGATGCCGGAGCGGCTCCTCCGGGCACGAGCCGTAGTCCTGGTACTGCTGCAGATCGACAACTTTGACAATCTGACCGCCGCCATGGACGAGGAGACCATTTTCAGCATGACCCAGAAACTGGAGCAATCCATTGTCAATGCCGGCGAGAACACCAGTATGATCTCTATTGAGGAAACCAGCGGGCGGTACCTGCTGCTCTTCATCGGAACCTGGAAAGAGGAACTGAGCTTTGAGGTCCGCTCCTATATCCGCCGACTCCGGCTGGTGGAGCCGGATACGGAATTCACAACGGCGACGTCGCCGGTCTACGACCATATCGACCACTGTCAGGAGGCGTATGAGTTTGTGCGCCGGGGCTGTGAATATGCGTTCCAGCTGAGCAGCAACCGGGATGTGCAACCGGAGGAGGTAAAGAGCGGCGGCATGAATCCTCTGCCAGACATTCCCAATGTGGGCCGTGTGATCCGTTCCATCTCCACCTTCAACAAAAAGACCATCCGCGAGGATTTTGAACTGCTGGCTGAGGACATCCGGCAGACCGGGCATAACTCCTATCTTTATACCCACATGCTGGTCAGCGTAGTTTATGGCGAGATTGTCAAACTCCTGGTGGATATCAACTGCCCGATCGAGGCGATTCTGGATGACCCGCTGGAGGATTACCGCAAGATCCTGACGCGGACGACGCTGGACGATATGCTGCAGGAATTGTACCGCTTTGTCGCCCAAATCTGTGATTTCCTGGATAAAAATATTAATGCCAACCAGAGCGTGGCTGAGAGGGCCAAAACATATATTGAAGCGCATTACGCGGATTCGGGGCTGACACTGGATCAGGTGGCGGGGGAAATGGGCATCTCGCCTAATTATTTCAGCGCGCTGTTCAAGCAGAGCACCGGCAGTTCTTTTATCAACTATCTGACCAATGTGCGTATTTCTCATGCGAAAGAATTTTTGAAAAGCGGGAACTACAAGACCTACGAGGTCTCTATGCGTTGCGGCTATGAGAACCCTACTTATTTTTCCACCATCTTCAAACGTAGAACAGGCGTTTCCCCGTCGGAATACCGTGATGAATGAGAAAGATACCACGATATATCCATGGACAAATCCGGTTGGGCCATCCCGTCCGGGTTTGTCCGCAAAGAAATGGAATCATAATAGAGCCCTAAATCAAAATTTGCGATGCAGTAGACAAAGAAGTGGGAAAAGATTTTTTGCATAATTTCCGCTCAATTTATACCGTTTCCGTTCCGTTTCATTTGCTTTCCGTCACTCTCTAAAGCCACTGTTTCCATGTGCTCCGCACCGCACTGTGGCTGAAAATGTGGTCAAAAATGCCTCCCGTCTTTTGCCGATAGTACATCCGTCGGCGTAGAGGGGAGGCATTTTCTGCTTTCTGAACATTCGATATGGTAACTCTAAACCAGAAACGGTACAAGTCATTTCGCCGGCAGCGACTCAAGTTTTACGGGGCAGTATACAAAAGAAAGTCCCTGCTTATTGTACCAAAGCGGAGGACAGTTTAAATGTGTTTGCCACTTGCATTTTCAGAAAAGGATATGGATACCTCCAGTCCCTGTGGTACAGCATGCCGGAACCGCACCGTCCCGCCGTGGGCCTTTACGATCTGTCGCACCAGTTTGAGGCCCAGGCCGTGCTCACCGCCCTGGGTGCTGGAGACATCTGCCTCCCGGTTCAGCGCCTCCAACCGGGCGGCATCTATTCCAACGCCATTATCTGTCACCATGCAGGTGCATCGCTCCTCCTCCGCGCCTATCATGACGGAGATATGGCAGCCCTGGGGATTGTGGACGATGCTGTTGCGGATCAGGTTATCCAGCATCCGCCGCAGAAGGGCGGCATCGCCCTCCATGCAGGCGGTACATCCTGGACGCTCTCCGGAAAATTCAAGCTCATACCGATCTGGCAGGCCGCCGTTGAGCACCTCGCTCACCGCCTGACGGCCGATCTCCACCAGATCGACCGTCTCCCGGCGGACAGGCTGGAGGGCATACTCCAGTTTGGTGGTCAGGTTCAGATCCTCCACCAGAGATTTTAGCCGCTCTCCCTGCCGCCGGATCATCCCGGCCTGCTGCCGGGCCTCGGTTGAGAGGGCGTCGTTGTCCTCCAGTTCGCTGGCATAGCCCAGCACCATGGAAAGGGGCGTGCGGATGTCGTGGGAGACCCCGCGAATCCACTCCGCCCGGGTGTTATCCTTTTGCATCAGATAATCCCCAGCCCGGTTGAGTCCGGCGTTGATCTCCGCCAACTCCCCGCATTCCTCCAGATGGTGGTGCTGTCCCTGGCTCAGGTCCTGAATGCCCTGCAAAATCGGGGACATGGCCTTTTCCACCCGCCGGGTGTTCCGCAGGAACAAAATGACCAGCAGAAGCAGGTTGATAAGCAGGGCCATCGCTGCCCCCACTAAAAGCATCTTCAGGTAAGAGGTTTCCGTGGAGAAATAATATTTGGCCTGGGTGCCGGGGGCGAATCCCACCACCATCAGCCTCCCGTCCGGCTGCCCCCATACCTTTACCGGATAATCCTGGAGGTACCAACGGCTGAACGCCGCGATCCCGGCGCTGGTATAGACCCGGGGCAGTTCTTCCGGCAGGTCCTGCTCCCAGACCACCGCACCGTTTTGATCCAGCAGCATCGCCCAGGCGTCGTTTTCCTGCAGCGAGATGGCCACGGTTTCATCTGCCGTCCAGATCCCATCTTGCAGAGTGAGGTGGGATTGGATCTCCTGGATCGAAACATCGTCCTCCGGCCCACTCATATATCCGGCGGTCAGGATACCCAGGAGCAGGGCGATATTAACGGCAAAGAACAACAGTAAGATCCCGATGGTGGAAGTGATATAGCGCCGGAAAAAACGCTGCACCGGGTTCACGACTTCGCCCCCTTCAAATTGAGCCGGTATCCCAGTCCCTTGGCCGTCACCAGGGAGACTGGCTTGGAGGGATTGTCCTCGATTTTTTCCCGCAGGTGCCGGATGTGGGTGGAGAGAGTGCTTTCATAGCCCTGCCAGAACTCGCCGCAGATGGTTTCGCACAGGATGCCGGTGGTGACGATCCGCCCGGCGTTCTCATAGAGTTTTTGAAACAGCTGGAGTTCCTTGGCGGTCAGGGAAATCTGCGCCCCGTTTTTCCGTACCTCCGCCTTCTCCAGGTCCACTGTGGAAGCGGCCAGTTCTACCGTCCGGGTTGGCTCTGGGTAAGCCCGGTGGAGGATGGCCCCCACCCGGAGCAGCAGTTCCTTGGGCAGGAAGGGCTTGGGGAGGTAGTCATCCGCCCCGGTCTCCAGACCCTCGATGCGGTCCTCTGCCTCACCCCGGGCAGTGAGCATCAGAACGGGGATGCGGCTGGTGCGGCGGATCTCCCGCAGGACCTCAAACCCATCCATTCCCGGCATCATCACATCTAAGACAATCAGCGCCGGCTGCTGCTCCCGCCAAACCTGGAGGGCTTCCGGGCCGGAGGAGGCGGTCACAAGATCCGCATAACCTGCCCGCCGAAAGATGGAGCACAGCATCTCCAAAAGATCCCGGTCATCGTCTACGAATAAGATTTTAGGTTCCACATGGTTCGCCTCCTTCCACTGGCCTTATTATACCGCCAAAGCGACGGCCTGCCCATGTCTTTCAGAAAATCTCAGAGATAAATTAAGGTTGACTCAGCGTTATCTCAAGGTGCGGGTGCTATCCTGTTGGCACAACGTAAAGGAGGGTACCGCTTATGAGCGACTGTATCATCGAAACCAGAGGACTCACCAAACGATACGGGGATCAGGTCAGCGTCTCCAACCTGGATCTCCATGTGCTGAAGGGGCGCATCTATGGTCTCTTAGGACGAAACGGAGCGGGAAAGACGACCACCATGAAGATGCTCCTGGGCCTGACCGCTCCCACATCCGGCACGGTGTCCCTCTTTGGCCAGCCGCTGAAGGGGAATGAAAAGCGCATCCTGCCCCACATCGGCAGTCTCATCGAGTCCCCGGGGTTCTATCCCAACCTGACCGGGACGGAGAACTTGCAGATCTTCGCCCGGCTCCGGGGCCTCAAGAGTCCCAACTATATCAAGAGTGCCCTGGAACTGGTGAACCTGCCCTACCGGGACAAGAAACGCTACGCCCAATACTCCCTGGGGATGAAACAGCGGCTGGCCATCGCCCTGGCGGTGATGCACGACCCGGAGCTGCTGATTTTGGACGAGCCCATCAACGGCCTGGACCCCATCGGCATTGCCGAGGTGCGGGATTTCATCCGGGCGCTGTGCGAGGAGCGGGGCAAGACAATCCTGATCTCCAGCCACATCCTCTCCGAGATCGCCCTGCTGGCCGACGACATCGGGATCATTGATCACGGTGTTCTTCTGGAGGAGGAGAGCCTTGTGGAGTTGGAACAGAAGAACGGGAAAGTCCTCCGCTTTACCGTGTCCAACGCAACCGTGGCCGCCCAGTTGCTCCAGAAGGAGATGGGTGTGCGGGATGTTGCAGTGGAGAACGGGCGGGAGTTGACAGTCCGGGATCTGCGTCTGGACACCGGCGCGGCGGTGCGGCGGTTTGTGGAAGCTGGGCTGGTTGTGTCTGACGCCCACCTCTATGAGGACACGCTGGAGGACTACTTCAAGCGTATCACAGGGGGTGAGGGCATTGCTTAACCTCTTGCGGTGTGAATTTGCCAAGCTGCGGCGTAAGCCTTTGTTCTTTGCTGCCGCTGCCGTGTCCGCCCTGATCCCTCTGGGATGCGCCCTGTTTCTGCCGGATTTTCAGGAGTTCACCAGCGGGGCCGAGGCGGTGGACGGCATGATGTCCACCCTGTTCCAAATGAGCGCCTATCTGCTTTTGATGCCGGCCCTGGTGGTACTGGCCTCCAACCTGCTTTTTGAGGAGCAGGACAATGACACGCTGAAAAACCTGATGACGGTGCCGGTGGGCAAGCCCGCTCTGGCCATGGCAAAAATGCTGCTGCTGCTTCTCTTTGCCATCGCCTTCATGGCGGTGGGCGGTCTGGTGATCCTGTTCATCGTGCTGGCCGCCGGGTGGGAGCCGGTGGGCTTCCTGCGGCTCTTTTTCGTGGGGCTCGGCCAGGGGATCATGATGTGGGCCGGGGCCCTGCCCTGCATCCTTTTGGTGGTGCTGCTGAACCGGAGCTACATCATCTCCGTGATCATCACCTTTTTCTATACTGCCGTCAACTACATCTTCAGTATGAGCGAGATCTTTACCACACAGCCCTTCGGCCTGAACCTGGGGACACTGCTGCCCGGACCGCTGACCTTTCGCTGGTATTTTCAGTATCTCGACTTTTCCGGCCCCAGTGCCGAGATGGCGGCCCTGTTAGAGCGGATCAGCCCCTATTTTCTGAATACCGCCCAGGCGTTTCTGGTGACCGGTGTTGAGGCGGCAGTGTTTCTGACCCTGATCGCGTTGCTTTACAAGCGTCAGGGCGTCTGAGGAGGTGCAGCATATGTGGAATATCATGCAAACGGAGTGGCGGAAGCTGCGGCGATGCCAGATCCTGCTGGTGGGGATTGTGGCCCTGGCCCTCTGCCCGGTGGCCCAGTATGGGACGCAGTTGGTTGTGAACCCGGAGATCCAGGACCCCAACTTTGACTTTATCCACCTGTTCGCCAATGTAGTGTGGGGCAATACCCAGGTGTTTCTCCCCATCTCTCTGGTGATGATCGGCGGGTGGCTCACAGACCGGGAGAATACCCACGACACGATGAAGAATCTGCTCACCATCCCGGTGTCCTACCCAAAGCTCTTAGTGGGCAAACTGGCGGTCACCGGCCTGCTGGCCCTGCTGTTTGGCCTTTACAGCGTGGCTGTGACGGTGCTCACGGGGACGCTGGCAGGGCTTCCCGGACTGACGCTGGGGGTGATTCTCCAGCAGGGCGGACAGGTGGTGGCTGCGGCTCTGACCACCTTCCTGGTCTGTATGCCCATGATTTTGATATTCGGCCAGATGCGGGGGGCCTATCTGGGCGGCTCCATCCTGACCTTTTTCCTGGGGTACTGCATCCTGTTCTTTAAGAGCGGTTTCCTGCTCTCCGCCTATCCCTTCTCTGCGGCGCTGGTGCTGGCCGGCTTTGATATGCAGGCATACAACGGGGCAACACAGTCCCCCAGCATCCCGCTGGCCCTTCTGGGCATGGGGGCCGTCATCGCTCTGACCGCGGTGCTGCTGCTGGTATCCCGCCCCAGCAGTAAGGGCGCACCGGCGAGACGGAAGAAGGCCAAGGGCCGTGGCCGTCGGCAGGCAAGGGGGACATGATGAAAGAAAAACGAGAAAGAAGATGGGCACCGCTCCTGCTGTGCGGCCTGCTTTGCACCATTCTGCTGTCCGGCTGCTCCGGCATGATGCAGTCTCTGGCGGACGGGACGGATGCAGTACTGGGCGGCTTGGCAGAAGGGACAGACCAGGTTGCCGGAGTGCTGGCGGATATGACAGACACAGCCCTCAAGGCCGTGGCTGATGCAACGAATGACACAGTCAAGGACTCCATTCTGGACGCCTACGGCTCACTGGTAGATACCGCTGGCTCCTGGGCGCTGACACCGGACCGTTCCCTTCAGGGGGAGCGTATTCCGGGCGAGGACGACTACACCGGGACCTATGAGGCTGACTATGAGGACTTTTCCGGAACGGAACTGCTCTTCGGTGGCACCACGCTGGACCGGGAGGCCGGGAACATGGTAGAACTCACCTGCTCTCTCGATATTGAGGAAGGGGAGGCCGCCATCTTCCTGTGCTCCGGCTCGGAGGAACCGGTGCTCCTGCTGTCTGATAGCGGGGATTATTCCGACACCATCGAGGTGGGTGGTGGAAGCGTCTATCTCGGCGTCTGGGCCGAGGGCGTGACCGGGAGCGTGTCCATTCAGATTGAGTAATTGGCAGGGAAAAGTTCGTGCGTCGTAAAGCATTGATCATCACAGAGAGGCGTGAATTGTACCAACAACTTATAGAAAGCCTGTGGAACACTTGTCTGGAAATCGATTATGCGGCCTCCTATGTCCAAGCAGTGAATCGATGCTCCCGATTCCACTACATCCTGATAATTTTGGATATTCATTTTTCTGAGATGAACGGCATGGCAGTTGTCCGCTGTCTGCGCCAGTTGGAACAGGCCCCCATTCTTGTCCTGTCTACCTGCTATTCCAGGCAGGAGGAAATCGAGGTGCTGAATGCCGGAGCGGACGCCTACCTCCCCGTAGAAGGACCACTGGATCAGGAACTGCTTTTCTGGCCCATGCCTCGGCTCTGATGCGCCGATACCTGAGCGCCAATACCAGAGAATACGCTATGATTCAGATCGCCGACATCGGCCTGAAAATCAACCTGAACCTGCGGAAGGCTTTCCTGAATGGAGAGAATCTTCGCCTGACTCCGAAACAGTTTGATATACTGCAGCTCCTTGTGGATCGCATTGGGGAGATCGTGCCGAAAGAAGAACTCTTCGAGATTGCCTGGAAGGGAAATTATGATATTTATGCGGATGACGCAATCAAGTACCATATCAGGGAACTCCGGAAAAAACTTGGTCAACACGGTATGGCCCATCTAATTGAAACCGCCTGGGGTGTGGGATACCAAATCTGCTTGGAAAATGAGTGACGCATCCGCCTCAAATTCTGCGGGGGGAATAAAACAAAGAAAAGCCTTTCGCCATTTACAGAAGGCCCATGCTCCGCTATACTGAAAGCAGAAAAAGAGGAGGTGCAGCAATGGCGGGCAGGCGGATCTGCGCCGGGTACTACCGGCGGTACGACGGCAAGGTGGTCTATGTGGTTTCTCTGGCCACGGATGCCGACACCGGCGAGGAGACGGTCATCTGGACCGCCTACCCCTTTGCAGATGTCCCCAGGTACTGCACCTCCGGCAAAAAATCCTTCTGCGCATTCGTGGAAATGGGCGGAGAGCGGAAAGCCAAGTACAAGCGACTGACGAATATGAGAGTCTCAGAGGCCGCCATCGAGCGGCTGGAGGATGAGGGCTTCCGGGGGCCGGTGCGCGAAAGGCAGAGGCGACAACTGGAGGAAGAATACGACTCCCGCAAGTATCAGCAGTCTCTCTCCTACCTCGCATACGCAAAAGATCTCTGCGAGCACTACAACTTCGACCGGAGCAAATACCGTTTCTGCGTAAAGGAAAAACGGTTCGCCGCCATCACTAAAAGTGACTTCGCCAAGCTGAAAGAGGACTTGCAGTTCTTGGACAATGCCCTGAAAACGGTGCTGACTGCATACCAGGATTATTTCCGGGAGCGGTTCGTGGATGGTCTGTCCATCCGCAGGTACGCCGAGGCCCATCAGCTCAACCGGGGCAGCGTGGACTACCTGCAAAAAAAGTTTTTCTCTGCCCTGGCTCGTCTGCTGAAGGAGCGGGACGAGGCCGAGGGCAGGTGCCGCCTGCGGAAATCGGCGCAAAACTGAATCGACCCAATACCGGGCGGAGCGTCTGCTGACAAAGCAGGCGCTCTGTTTTTCTGTCAGAAGTATGTCAAAAGGATATAAAGTTCCCAATAGAAAGTAGAGGCGGCAATCAATGTGCAGATAAAGCCGGATATGACAAATCTATGTCACTTGAGTAATGTCCTCGGGTAAAGTAGTGGAGGGAAAAATTCAGATGACCAGATGGAAAAGGAATATTTATTTTGTGAGCTACTGTACTCAACGGGTAATAAGGTGAGAGGAACTTTTGGAAGGAGGCCGCGATTATGAAAGAATCCAGTTACAAAAGCTACGATGATCTGCCACTGTTCCTGAACTCAGCAACGGTGGCAAAAGTCCTTGGAGTCTCTCTATCGTCAGGGTATGAGCTCATGCACGAGCCGGGCTTCCCGGTGCTGCGCATCGGCAACCGGATGGTGGTGCCCAAGGAACAGTTCATCCAGTGGGTGAAGGAACACACGGGAGGCGGCACATGAGACACAGCAAATACAGTGGGCGCGGAAATTTTTTCTCTCTGCCTAACGAAGTGTTTCTCCTGGGCCTGAGCGCCGGAGAGTTGGCGGTATACAGTTTCCTGAAACGGTGCGAGAACCGAAAGACGCATCAGTGCTGGCCCAGCTACAAAACCATTGGGCAGGCGGTGCGGATGAGTGAGAATACGGTGAGCAAGTACCTCCGCCGTCTGGAGGAACGTGGGCTGATCGCCATAGAGCCCACCGAGGTGGTCACTAAGACAGGAGAAAAGCGTAACGGGAATCTGCTGTTCACCCCCCGTCCGATTCAGGAGGTGATCGACCAGCACTACGACCGCCAACTGGCGGAATTGGAGTTAGCCACAGAACGCCAGCGAGTGGCGAAACTCCTGCGGGAGCGTGAAAGCCCCGCGTGACCGCCTGTGGGCCGCTGTGTGCCCCGATTGCGGGAGGGGCAGAGTCCCTGCCCCTCCAGGCGGGTCTCAGGCCGGTGTGGGCCGGTTTTGGGAGGCGTTGTGGCACAAGGCTTCCGGCCCTTTTGGAGCGGAACCGAAGGACGAAAGAAAAAGCAGGATAAAGGCAAGGCGTCGCCAACGACGCCTTTGCCGGTCACATCTGCCCGCAGTGCGGGCAGTTTCAGGAGTTTCCGTGGGCGTTGAAAATGGGGTCAAAATCGGAGAGAAAACAGAGTCCTGAGGTCGTTATCCCCCAATGCTTACTCCCACAAGGAAAAAACAGGGGTCAAGCCCCAGAAAGGAGATCATGATGAGTAAAAAAGAGAAATTTCCCCTCTACCTGTCGCCAGAGAAAAAAGCCACTCTGGAACGGCGGTATACGGAAGATGGCAGCCGCAGTCTCACCGCATTTATTGAGAACGCCATCGACTTTTATCTGGACTATCTCAGCGCCAACAACGCCGGATTGTTTCTCCCCACCTCAGTTCAGTCCTACCTGGACGGCAGACTGGATCAGTTTGAAAATCGCATGGCGTCGCTGCTGTTCAAGCAGGCGGTGGAGTTGGACATGGGTATGAGCACGCTGGCCGACTGCATCAATCTGGATGAGGAGTATCTGCGCCACCGCCGTGCTGACAGCATCGCCAATGTGAAGCGTACTAACGGTAGGCTGCGGTTCGAGCAGATCGCAAAAAACGCCGACAGGAGTGATGATGAGTGACAAGACTGATCGTCAAGAGTCCCTACATCAAGTGCGGCGGCGGTCAAGGCGCAGGCGGCTACATGAAGTACATCGCCACGCGGGAACGGGTGGAGATCATTCCAGATGATCGTCCGCCTACCCGCAAGCAGGAGCAGCTCATCACTAAACTGGTGAACGATTTTCCTGACACCAAAAGTTTGTTGGAGTATGAGGACTACACTACTCGTCCAACCAAGGCCAACGCCTCGTCCCTCATCACTCTGGCCCTGGAGGAGAATTGGTCCCAAGTACAATCCTCTGAGGGCTATGCCAGATACATCGCTACCCGTCCTCGCGCCGAGCGTCTGGGTGACCATGGATTGTTTGGTGATGAGGATTGTGTAGATCTGGATAAGGCAATGTCTGAACTGGAGCACTACACGGGAAATGTGTGGACGCACATTATCTCGCTCCATCGAGAGGACGCGGAGCGCCTGGGCTATGACAACGCTCAGGAGTGGCGTTCTCTCCTGCGTACACACCGCAATGACATTGCCACCGCCATGAAGATTCCACCCCAGGATTTCCGTTGGTACGCCGCCTTCCATGATGAGGGCAAGCATCTGCATGTGCATATGATGGCGTGGTCAGTGAAACCTGGGCAAGCATATCTGTCCAAAGATGGTATCCGGCAGATCAAGTCCACGCTCACTAACCAGATCTTCGAACAGGAGATGCTCCATCTCTATGAACAGAAGTCTGAAAGCCGGGACGAACTGGTGCGAGAAACACGGAGAGTCATGCTGGAGTTGTCTCAGCAGATGAGTGAGTCAGTCTGTGAGCATCCGCAAGCGGAGCAGATGATCTTGAATCTTGCCCGGCGGCTGGGTGAGGTAAAGGGCAAGAAGTCCTACGGGTATCTTCCGAAAGCATTGAAGAAACAGGTAGATGAGATCGTAGACCAGATGGAACGGCTGCCTGTTGTGAACGAGTGCTACCAGAAGTGGTGGGACCTGCAGTGCAGAGTAAGTGACTTCTATTCAGAGAAGAAACGCCAGCGTCCGCCGCTGTCTCAGCAGAAAGAGTTCCGCGCTATTAAAAACGCTGTGCTCCAAGAGGCCGAGCGTATCCGGCAAAATCAAATTTCCTTTGAGGACAGGGACATGGAGGATGGTGGCGACTGGGTAGATGACCGGGAACTCACCTGGGCGTGCTGGGAACTGCGAGGGACGATCGAAAATGAGGAACTGCCTCTTGCGGAACGGGATGCTGCGGCAGCAAAGATGGAACAACTGGCCCAAACGGGTGACGCGTACGCGCAATATTTTCTGGGATTGTTGTATCGAGATGGCGGACTGCTTGTTCCGGATACAGCGAAAGCCAAACATTGGTTGGAACAGGCAGCAAAGCAGGAGGTCCACGCCGCGCAATACGCCCTGAGCAGATTGCTTCTCTCTGACGATCCGGATGTGCGTGATCCAGACGAGGGTATCCACTGGATGAAAGCAGCCGCCAAAAACGGAAATGACTACGCTGCCTATACGCTGGGTAAGGAGTATCTCAGCGGCAAACATGTGGTGAAGAATTCCGGTACAGCGATGGAGTATCTCCACCAGGCGGCACAAGCAGATAACCCTTGGGTGCAGTATCTGCTTGGAAAACTGTATCTTCTTGGCGAGGGAGTAGAACAGAATGAGGATTCTGCCTACGAGTGGTTCCAGGCCGCTGCGGAGCAGGGCCACACCTATGCTCAATTCTTTGTGGACCGGATGGAGCAGCAGGGACAGCTTGTATCACCCAGCCTACTGCTCTCGGCTACCCGACTGCTCCACCATATGGGTAACATCTTCCGGGACAACGCTCCGACAGTTTCGACTTCAGGCAGTATGCATATTGATCGCAAGCGTCTCCAGAAACTCCGGGTAAAGAAAATCGCTCTGGGGCACAAGCCGGATGATCATGAGGAAGAGCAAAATATGGGCGGCATGACCATGGGCAGATGGTGAGCAAAAATAGCACAGTGTTAACAATGATAAGGGCCATGCAGAAATGGGTCAGGGAAATTGATAACAATTTGATAATTGTGGTCAAAAGCCCTGGCTATTCTCTCTGTAATTCGGTATCGTGTGTTGCTGATAGGAGGCGGTGCACATGAACGACTACATGAGAGCCCTGCACCAGCGGTTCTACCGGGAACCGGACTTCAGTGAAATGGAAGAGGACATCGAGAACACCCGCCAGGAGGTGCGGGACTGCCTGGACAAGCTGCAGCGGCGCAAGCTCATGCATCTGGTTGACACGCAAAATCTGCTGCGGGAGGAGACCTCACTGGCCAGCTTTACCGCTGGGTTCAAACTGGCCTGGGGCTGAGCAAGGAACTGGAGGCGGATGGCCTCTACTCCTTCGATGAGGAGGAAACAGAGCGCTTCTGTCACAGGATAGAACAGGAGGATTGAATAAGATGATAAATCGACTTCCGGTCCAGCGGTGCGAGTACTGTGGATGCGAGGACATTGGCCTTGGCTGGCAGCATGGCGAGGCGCTGGTCACTTTCAAAAAGCATGGCCTGCTTGGCAACCGGCTACGGTATCTGATCTGCCGACGCTGCGGCGCTGTTCTGTACCAGTGCGTGGCCGAGCCTCACAAGTTTCCACCTGTGGGGTAAGAACGCAAAAGTTGCGCCGCAAAACAAAAATAAGGCCTTGGGGGTGAAATGGTATGGCAAAAAGACGACCGTCAGGTGATGGCATGGTCCGCAAGCGGGAAGATGGACGCTGGGAAGGGCGCATCGTGGTGGGACACAAGGAAAACGGTGATCCCATCTTCCGCTACATCTACGCAGATACCCAAAAGGAACTGACAGCCAAACTCCGGCAGAGCATCGAGGCGTATCAGGGAGTCGAGCTGACTGAGGAGAGCCGGATGACACTGGGCCAATGGCTGGATCGGTGGCTGGAGAACATGACTGGAACGATACGTCCCGTCACCATGAGAAGATATGAGGGAACTGTAGCCAGACATATCAAACCGTACCTGGGAGAGAAAATTATCTCCCAGGTTACAGGGAAAGACATTCAAAAGTTATATGATACACTGGCTCATCACGGAAACCGAAACACAGGAGAGGGGCTGGCCAGCGGAACAATCCGAGGTATTCACGCAATGTTCCATGAGGCGATGGGCGCCGCACAGCAGGCTGGTCTCATCCCACGAAATCCCACGGAAGATATTGATGCGCCCAAATTCAGCTACAAAGGCAAAAAGGTGCTGACAGATGAACAACTGGAAAAGTTCATGGGAACCATTCAGAGGGACAGCGTCTGGTGTGACTTCTTCTACACGGAACTAACTACAGGCCTGCGCCGTGGTGAAATCTGCGGGCTAAAATGGGAAGACTTTGACGAGGCCCACAGTACATTGAAAGTCCGCCGCACAATCCATGAGGAAAAGGGAGGCAAGCTGACCGCCTGGGATACTAAGACTGCTGCGGGAACCCGTACCATCCATCTGTCACCCAGTACCGCAGCTCTACTTCGGGAGAGAAAGAAGACGGCACTGACGGAATGGATCTTTCCGCATCCATGGAAGCCGGAGCAGCCAACCCGCCCGAGTGCCGCCTATGAACGGATGAAAATCCTTTTGAAAGAGGCAGGGCTTCCTGATCTTCGCTTTCATGATCTCAGGCATACTTTCGCTACTCATGCCCTGACATCAGGAGTGGATGTCAAAACTCTGTCCGGCATCCTGGGACACACACGGGCCGCGTTCACACTGGACACCTATACTCACACCACAGGCGATATGCAGAAGCGTGCGGCTGAGATCGTAGAAGAATTTCTCATTGACATCTTCGGAGAGGAGTTGAAGCCATGGGAAGAAAGCGGAAAAATGGCGAAGGCACCGTCCGGCTGAGAAAGGATGGCCGCTGGGAAGGACGGATCGTCATTGGGTATGATGAGAATGGCCTTCCCAAGACGAAGAATGTGCTGGCCAAGACCAAAGGCGAATGTATAGAAAAACTAAAGGCGCTGAAGAACACTATCACACCGGATACACCCATAAAACTCAAGGCAGATATGCCATTCGGGGAGTGGTTGGACTATTGGTATGAAACCTACTGTAAACCCAATGCCCGGCCCGCTACTCAGAGGACCTACGAAGGGTATATCCGTTTATACCTTCACCCCAGACTGGGAAGCATCCCGCTGAACAAAGTGACCACCAGTGATATCCAACAGATGTGTACCTGGATGATGACAAAGGCCCGTGTGGATCAGAAAAACGGAGATAGCGGACTCTCGGACAGTCAGGTGATAAACTGCTATAGTCTATGTGATCGGGTATTGGAAAAAGCGATGGCAGAAAAGTTGATTGTCCGTAACCCGGCAAAGGGCTGCAAACTGCCTCCAAACAGGCCAAATGAGATGAAGGTTCTCTCCCGAGAGGATATGCAGAAGGTGCTGATCCAGGCCAAGGAAGAGAATTACTACGAACTTTTCCTTCTGGAATTTGCCACTGGTCTGCGACTGGGAGAACTGATGGCTCTCCAGTGGGATGATGTGAATCTGGTTACCGGGGAATTGAGGATTAACAAACAGGTAAACCTCGTTGGTTCGAAATTGGTAATCAGTGAGCCGAAAACCAAGGCGGCTGTCCGCACTCTGATCCTGCCCCCATCTGTCAGGAAGGTGCTGGCGGAATACAAGACCAGAGTGAACTCACGATGGTTATTCCCCTCGCCCAAGAAAGACGATCTGCCGATTATCCCCTCGGCAGTCAGCCGACGGCTCCACACACTGCTGGAGCATGCGGGATGTGAGCAAGTGCGCTTTCATGATCTTAGGCATACTTTCGCAACTAATGCCCTGGCCCATGGAATGGACATCAAGACACTGTCCACCATCCTGGGCCATGTATCCAGCGCAACCACCCTAAACACCTACTCCCATGTCACCGACGAGATGCGACAAAGGGCAGCGGTGAAGATCGACCAGGGCATCGCAAAGGCGGAGGTGCAGGAGGATACAGCTATTACCCAGCCAGAGCGCACAATGACTACCTTCCAGGCCAGAAAACGCTGGAGCCGAGAGGCCAGTTGAGACAAAACTACCGGCCCATCAGGGAATGCCATCCCTGGTGGGCCGGTTTTCGCTGTCTGTGGGCAAACATGTGGTCAAGTGGCGCACAGAATGAGTCTGCAATCTGAATGCAGGGCAAAACAGCTCTGTTTGCGGGATATTTGGATACTTTCAAGGAGAATTAGTGAGCAAGGTTGGAATGACTGTTGGTTGGGTTGGGAGAGACAAAGAAGAGAGCCACAGATACAGAGAAACGCGGCAAGCGGCAATTCTCACCATATTTGGCCCCATGAGCCATTGTGTGCTCTTGATAGATGGTGGCACCTGTGCCCCTTAAGCCATTTATAAAGCGGCATGGGCGGTTTGCGAGAGAAGTCCTGCTGCCGCTGAAAACACGTCAGGACTACGACCTTGCCCACAATGGATGAGGTGTTCGCTCTTCACCAAATCGTGGGGAGTACATCAACAAGACGAAAGATAACAAGGAAAAGCGTGGATTACCGGGAGCAGCGGAAGAGGCACCAGCCAGTGCTGTGGGACAGATTAGGGCTACTTTCCGAAGGCTTACGAGAGACGAAAAGAAAAGCAGGATAAAGAAGTCGTCTTCCCTGAAGGCCTACTCCCACAAGAAAAAAGCAAGGGTCATGCCACAGAAAAAATACTATCGTGGACAAAAGTGCCTCTCCTTTCTTCCGAATGTCAGAGCGGGAGAGGCTTTTTTGCAGACGAATACCCTCAAGAATTGCGCCGCAAAATAAAGAATAAGCCTGGGCTCAGTTCAAAACGCAATGGATAACAATCTGAAAACTCTGCCCGGTTGGGATGGCTGTTAAGGTCAGGGATGGTATTGTGTGTCATTGACAAGGAGGTGATACGATGTACGAATACATGAGAGGACTGTACCAGCAATTCTTCAAGGAGCCAGACTTTCCAGAGTTGCGGCAGGAAATCAACGAAATCCATCAGGCATTGACTGAGGGCAAGGCCAGGCCGGAATGCTGCAGTCTTCTGAAGTTGGTGGCTCTGGAAGATGAGTTGTGGGATGAAGTCCCCCTCGCCAGCTTCGCCGCGGATTTCCGCCTGGCGCAAGGCATTATCAGCGAACTAAGTATAGAGACGCCTACTCCTTCGCAGAGGAAGAATGCCGGAAGGGGCAGTTCGCAGAACAGAGGAGGGATGACTGATGGCAAAGAAACGAGCCAATGGCGAGGTAGCATCCGCGAGCGGAAGGATGACCGCTGGGAGGGCGGGTACACGTCAGGACACGACCGACGACAGGAAAACCATCTACAAGAACGTCTTAGGCACGACCTAGGGTGAGGTCAAAGAAAAGTAGAAGAAGGCAATCGCAGACAGACAGCAGTTGGATGTCACCAGGGTACCTACCTACACGGTCAAGAGCTGGATCAAGCTATAGTATGAAGTCTACGCTGAGCCGAGACTGCGGAAAAAGACAAAGGGCTATTATCTGATCTACATCAACAAACATTGTCCATGAATTGGGAGACATCAAGCTGGACAAGCTCACCACGGTCCGGATTCAAAAGTTCTACAACGGTCTCCGGAAGAACGGGCGGGTACAGCGATACCAGCATATCCAGCTGAACAACTGCCTAGAGCAGGTGGTGACGGAGCGGCTGATCCTGGGGAACCCCGCCAGGGGCTGTAAACTGCCGAAGATGGAAAAGCGGGAGATGAAGATCCTGCCGGAAGAGAAGATCCGACCCTATCTGATGGAGGCGGACAAGCGGGGATTACTGGCTCCGTTCTGTCTGGAGCTGACCACGGGAGTGCGGCGGGGAGAACTGCTGGTCCTTCTTTGGACGGATCTGGACGTGGAGAACCGAACCATCTCCATTACGAAGCAGGTGACCCGCACCAAAGGAGAACTGGTGGTGAGCCAGCCCAAGACCCATAATTCCATCCGCATCCTGCCAGTCTCGCAGCAGGCGGTGGAGCTGCTGGTGGAGGAGCACAAGAAGCACCTGGGAAATCCCCACATGTTCCCGTCGCCCAAGACGGGAGGAATGTTCGATCCGGATTCCTTCCGGCACACCCATAAGAAGATCCTGAAAACCATTGGTGCGGAACATATTCGGTTCCACGATCTCCGGCATACCTTCGCAACGCTGTCTCTCAAGAACGGAGTGGATGTGAAGACCCTGTCCAGCACCCTGGGGCATTACAGCGCGAGCTTCACCCTCAGCACGCTGGACATGATGCGAGAAGCAGCGGATACCATGGGAGATGTGATAGGAAAAGCGATGAAAAAGATGCAGGTGCTATAGTGCACCTGCATCTTTTTCAAAAAGTACATATTGGCTATCTATAAATATCTCTTCTCAATATATTCAATCAACTCTTCTTTCTGGGAGATGGAGCTATTTTTTACGGTTTGTAAAAGGACCCGATAGAAACTCTTAGACTCTTGCCCGGAACTTCGATAAATAATTTCGACGAGCTGTTCAAGACCTAATTCATTGAAAGAATCAAATTTTGATTTTTCTGTAGCTTCTATTTTACCTATGGTATCTCTAAGGCATGATAGCGACACATAGTTTCCTAATAAAGCCCATCCATAGAAGAGGATATACAATAAATAATAACTGATTATGAATGTTACAACATAAAATATGGGCACTGGTGGAGATGGGAAATTAGTTAACAAAAGTAGGAATATTCCTACAAATATAATAATACACAAAACAATGTCATAGGCAAAGTGAGAAAACGTTTTGAGAATTTCAGGAAAAGAATTATCCTGCAAATCGTTAATTGTTCGGATTTCTTTAGAGGTAAACATAGAAAGCGCTATAGCCATACCAGCGATAGAGACTCCTAGAAGTCCAATTAGACCGCCGATTAAAGTAAGAAGCAAGGATTTGATAGACTCAATGTTTAATAGTAATACAGAGTGAAAATCAATCAACAGCAAGAAGACAATAAATAAAACTGAACACCATACTGTTTTTATTACCTCTGGTTCTTTAAGATTAACTTTCCGTTTCCAAAAATCTTTCATGATATAGCACCAATCTACAATCCGTATTATGAAACGAAAGCCGTATATACGAACTATTTTCAGGATAATAGTTCAGTAAACGCATCTTTACAAGCATCTTTAAAATCGCCAAGGAGATCGTTAATTACTTTTTTGAAAGGCTTAGCTTCTTCTGAAGAAAATTTCCGACCTGTTTTGGACACTGCAGTCACTTTAATATAACCATTTTTGTTCGCTTCTTCTGGAGAAAGTGCCTGATGAATCCCCTGCAATTTATTTAACTCTTCATCAATCAAAGTGGAATCCAAATTTAGACCAGATTCCCCAGTTGATTGAAATGTAACATCCATACGGGTTACATTTGCCTGGTCCATATTTTCTAATCGACCTTCTCCTAATTCTTGCAAATGATTTAATAATTCTTGAGCGGGATTTGGTGGTTGAATTATAAATTGTAGTTCCTTAATTTTGCCAATTTCGCCTAATGCCTCTTTTATATCGTCTAGGCCAATTCCTTTCGAGCACAAACTAATTGTGAAATACATTTCTGGTTCGAAGTCGTCTAAGCCAAGATTAATTACATGTACAAACGCTTCTAAGAATTCTTTATAACCAAAACGATTTGTTGTATTATATCCGATTAGTTCATGATCCAAATCAAAATAAAAACGAATGACCTCTGTGTTTTCGACGCCTTTAGGAACAAGTTCTTTTGTTTCTTCTAGTAAAGAATTATAGCGCAGAATACTTTTTTTATACAGCCAGCCTTCGGCATAGCTCATATCTTCATCTATACTAAGAGTGCGTAACTGATATTCCACTTTTTGAGAGACGGGAATACCGTCATCACCTATAAAAAAGCTCTCTTTATCCCAATGGCATTCTTGCCTTAAACTCTCTGAGAGAGCAAGTTTTAATTCTATACGTTTTTGGGGATCTTTATAAATTTTATAAATTTCTTCAGATGCAAGATTTAATTTGGCAAAATATAGCGTAGTACTCATAAACAATAGCTCTCCATTCGCCAATAATGTAAATTGATCTAAACAATAATTGTAAGAATTTGCTATAATTATATACTAAACGAGGCTTTTTGTAAATCAGAATTAAAACTATTAGGTAAAGAGATATAATTTGGTATGCTACCAATAATATCTGAGGTTATCGCCGTATTGGTCAGTGTATTGGTCGGAGAAAAAGTTGAAAATTTTAGCGCACTTTTTCTCACTGATTAAAAAAAGTTCCTGATTTTTGCGAAATCAGGAACTTTTTTGGTGGAGACTGCAGGAATCGAACCAGCGACCTTCTGCGTGTAAACAGCTCTATGAAACTTTTTTTGATTGTTTCCGGCGGTTTTTAATCATTTCTGCTCCATTTCAATTGTTTCCCGGGCGTGATTTACTGCGCAAAATCCGCTTGTTCCACAAACTCCTGTGGTACAAGCTGTGGTCTGACTCTGTTATGTCGGCTAAAGTTCCGATTACTTATTAGTGAAAAAAGAACATCCCAATCCCCAGGGGCAAGCGGACAAAAAGATGGACTGGAAAAAGGCGGAAGAGATGTATTTGTACGAAGAAAGGAAAAGCAATGGTACAGTTTAGTCCGGAAGAAAAAGCGGAGGTATCATTTCTATATGGGTGAGATCTGCTCAGCCGTGGAAAATACCCTTTGGCGGGATTTTCATGCGGGCTTGCTCATCGTCAAATGGGTTATTGACATTAGGAGTTCCTTATCCCCGCTGGCTGAGAAGCGGCGAGTATCCGATCACCCGTTTAGACTGGGACGGGCGTTACCGCTGGTAGGGCTAAATTCAAAGCTTGGAGCAGGCTGAACTCACTTGCTCCATGTCTCAAAGGAGGTCACTTCCCCGACAATGCAGTCTGCGTAGGAAGGACGGTTGAAGAACGAGCTGTTTTACGGGAGTTTCTAGGAAAGCACATCTGTTTTCTAGTTCATTAGCAGTGTAGATCCCTGCATGAATATGGTATAACGATGGCAGAATCAAGCTATCCTTGGGGGCGATGAGATCTGCCACATACAGGCGCACCTTGAAACTCCCCATTTAGGTCCAACTTCTTGTTCGCATCTCCCTGGGCTCCAATACTCAAAATTTGTACCGCAGTAAAGTGTATAGGAGGTGAGTAAACCAACTGGAGTGGGCTTTTATCTTTGCTCGGGATTGTTATAAAGCCTATATCTAACCCACGCGGTACGCAAGACTGTCAGGAAAAGCTGTTCATATCTGAAATTCCCAGATTTCAATACAAGGCCTAGTTCCAGCTGTTCGATGGGCTACAGTTCCAGCACGCCAGGAGCGATATCTTGCCACGCCTGATTTTTGCCGCCAACTACTGCAATGTCTACCATAAACTTCCATACGGCTTATTAACCCTTGGATATACGTCCCGCGCCAGATCGCTGGCAGTCACTTAATTCAACAGGATTTACAGCGGAATGCCTCCTGTTTGCAGATTTTATAGCTTCTTGCAGTACGGTTTCCGTCTGTTCACCAGACAGCAGTTGTTCGGGATCAATACGAACGGCACTTACTCTGCTTTCCAGGTAAGCCTACACTTACCTTTGTACCATGGCGGAATAGCTTCCAGAGAGAATTAGGTGAGGTAAAGTCTCATTAGCCGCCAGTTCTTTCAGATTCAGCTTGCTTTTCGCACCTTTTCTGATGAGGCATCTAAGATATACCAGTAGTCCGGAACCACCAGTCAGCAGCGGTAAATGTCAAAATTTTCTGCAGCCTGTACCCCGTTTCCATAGTGCGCCCATTGACCAGCTATGACGGATACAACACCGTACACCAGCTGCTGGTCAGTTCCAGCGCTACTTTTCCGTTTCCAGTACCATCCAACAAAAAGCCTGTAGTCCGGCTTTGCAAAAATGACGCGGCTTTACTGCCGGTAAAATTATTGGCAATGCAGCCTATCCAGAGCTGGTTGTCATTCCAATCCGCAATTTTCCTTTAGTAATGGTGTCGCCAGCGACTTTAAGCCGGCAGCTGCACGCCCGTATTTAAGCATGGAGCTTACGCCAAATCGTATTTCTGCTAATTCCCAGCCGCCTTGCCGCAGCGGACTGGTTCATGTTTTCCTCCATCAGTACATGCTGAATAATATCCCGCTCAATTTCCTCCAGCGGTTTTGTGATATCAATTCCACTGTAATTCAAGTATTCCGTCTCCTCCGGGGGAATAGTATTGTCATTTAAAAGCAGGGTCTGTGCCTCTTTCAGAGTAATCTGTGCTCCCTGTGCGGTCAACACTAATTGCTGAATAAACGTTTTTAACTGGGATAAATTGGTATTCCAATGCTGCTGTTCCAGCAGAGCCACGACCCCTTCTTCAAATCCCCGGATACTCTTTTGATATTCTTGATTTGCCGCAGTTAAAAAAATCTGTGAGAAGTCCGTAATGGAATCAGGAAATTCCCGTAGAGGTGCCAGGATTACATGGAGAGACGAAATCTTCTGGTACAACGGATACAAGAACTGGTCATTGGACAGAAGATGGTGGATCCTATTCGTTGCCGAAGCGATAATAAAGTGCCGCTGATCCGCAGCAGAATCAACTATGTAGGCGCTCAACTCCTGCTGCAGTTCTATTGGAAGTAAGTGAATGTTCTCCAGATATAATGTGCATCCGTTTTCATTCAAAGGTGATGCAGTTTTATCCAAAAATGCATTCCAGCGTTTCCTGGTCAGTAGGTTGCAGCGCACAAAGATGAACGGAGCCATTGGCTCCTTGCGCAGGCCATGCAAATAATAGGCCAGACTGCTTTTTCCGGTACCATATTCTCCTAAAATCAACACAGGCGGCGGAGACACGGATGCGGTGACAATCTCCGCCACCGCTTGTACCCGTGGGTTATTCTTTTGAAGAGTATTGATAAATTCCGGGGACAGTGTCACTGAAAGCGGTTTTTCGATGGTAATGTCTGCCTGGGAGGCATATCCCTTATGCATCAGTGAAATGAAGAACAGGAAGCAGTCCTGATTGCGATAAGAAACCCTTTTGCCGATAATTTCGATTCCCTGTGTTCCGATTTTTTTACAGCCCCTATCGGTGGACTGCTGCAAAAGCACCGGAATAAATAGCAACAACTCTTTTTTAAAGGTTTGATGATCGGTAATCTCAAACGCGCGATTGTCAACAATTACGTTGCCTATCTGGTCCATCAGGATAATCCGGAATTTTAAATTATCAATAACTGTCTGAAAAATCTGAGTGATCTCCTGCCCCTTTTCCATCAACTCCGAATAATAGATGGCTGCAATAACGGACTGGCGGATACAATCCTCTGATGACAGAATTAGGAGTCCCCGAAGTCCGTTTGCCATAGCAGCATTTACGGAAGGTACATCCCCAATAATCAAAGAAAATCCCCGGTCAGCCAGTTCCGCCACCCGTTCCTTAACTTCTGCGTAGCGCACCTCGTAAATCTCCGTGTTTTTCAGTTGAAGCACTTCAAATACTTTTTTGACGGAATTAATAATGCTGGAATATCCGACCACCGCCACACGCTGATCGCTGAATCCCGGTTGGTTAATAGCCCGCAGGATATCCAATAAGGATACATCCACTTCCACCACCGGCACAGAGGTAAACTGCCGAAGAATCGCCGCAATTGCACCACGAGTAATGATTGCGTCAAAGGCGTTAGGTGGATAGGAGTTAAAAATAGAGATTGCCGTAAACTCATCTCCGGTATGCATCTCAAAATCCACCGTAGGAAACTCTTGGATGACGGGCGCGGCAGTCTCTTGGAAGGACAAATATGGGGCAATGATTAATATACGGAATCGTTTCATGGGCCTCCTCCCTCCATTTTTATTCGATTCAAATTGTAGCATATAGCAGGTTTTGTGGCAAGTAAAATCTTATTTGAGTTAATATTGCTACAAAATATAGCATTATTTTGCAACACATACCTTGATGAATGCTATTTCTCTCTGTAAAATTACGGTATAAAGCAATCTGCGCAGCATCATTTTTGTGCATTTTGCTCACTCGAATACAATGCCATTTAAAAAAATGGAGGAGGGCCAAGATGGACTTGAGCTGTGATTATCTGAAAATGAAACACCCGATCGCCCAAAAGGCGCTATATGCGCTGCTGGAAGTCAAGGATTCGGACCTTCGTTTGGATACGGTATATCAGGGAAACCACGCTGTAGACCAGGGAATCCACATCGGTGGCACCTTCTCTGAACTGATTCCACTGATCGCGCTTTTTTACGGAGGTTTCATTCATGTAAATGTGGAAGACCCCACTGCTCGTGAAAGTGACATCTACGTACAGAGCAAGGGACACGGTATAGCCGGTATGGCATCGGTCTTTTCGGATTTTGGTTTCTTTGACAGAGCGCTTTTGGAGAATTCCCGCGGAAGTGACAGCGATCTGAATGGACATCCTGGCCCTATCCTGCCAGGAGTACATATCGCGACGGGACCTTTAGGGCAGGGCATCAGTGCCGCTGTCGGCTTTGCCATGGCGCAGAAAATAGAGGGTGTTGGGCGGACATTCTGCCTGATGGGAGACGGGGAACTGCAGGAGGGCATTCCATGGGAGGCATTCATGTTTGCCTCTGCCAAAAATCTGAACAATCTGTGCATTCTCATTGATCACAACTATGGACAAAACGATGACTCTCACCGTCTCATGCTTTCCATGGGTAGCTTGCGAAAAAAATTGGAGAGCTTTGGTTTTGATGTTTTGGATGTCAACGGTCAGGAGTACGAGCCGATTTACCATGCGTTGGAGCACTTCCAGCATCGGATCGACAGCCGCCCCATGGCCATCATCTCTGAATGCCGCAAGGGTGAAGGTGGTTTCTCCAAAGCCACCGAGAGTCACAAGACCACCGTGGGGCAGGATCTGGCGGAATGGGAAATCCATCAGCAGACGCTCCGCAGGGAAACCCGCATTAAAAACTTGTGTCATTTTCTACAGGCTGCAAAGGTGCGTGCGCCGGAGGAATATGAGCAACTCCTGCACTGGGCTTCCAAGATGGGGATTGATGTACAGCAGGATGAAAATGGCCCTGTGGGTGTTATACGCCGCTATTCTCAACGCCGCACCAAACGGGCTGCTCCCCGAGACAAGACTCTGCATTACCAGGAGCGCGACCTACCCGATCCCAAAATCGGAGATAAGCTGCAGTGCAGCAAAATTGCCGCGGATATGGTAGCAGCCTTTTCCAGAGACCCGAAAATGATTACTTTGGACGCGGATATGGGCCTGATCTCTGGTCTTCAGCCCGGTATGCTGAAACATGCTGGAAACCGCGGCATCAATGTAGGCATTGCTGAATCCAACATGAGTGGCATCGCCGAGGCCTTTGCCGCAAAAGGCTATAACGTCTGGCACTCCACTTTTGGCGTCTTTTTTGACTGGCGAGTTTTGCGCCGGATTACGGTCAGTCAGCAAGAGCGAATGGAATCAATTTCCAAAAGTGACGGCTGGCTGTCCGAGGGCCATCAGCTGGATATTACATTGTTCTCTACCGCTAGCAACATTGACACCGGTGTTAACGGCGCCACCCATATGAGCATCGACGATGTTACCGCGCTTATGCAGCTGCCTCACTTGCGGGTAATCGATGTAGCCTGTCCCCGAATGATGGTGGCGGTCATGAAATGGATTGCCAAGGGTAGCAAGGGGCTGGTGCTACTTCGGCTCACACGAGCCGCTTCTGAAACCATTTACCCTGAATCCCTGCAATTTGAATACGGAAAGGGCTATGTCCACGGAGATCCTCATGCGGACACCGTCATCATCACTAGTGGCCGAGGCATTTATGAGGGACTCAACGCCCAGAAGGCGTTACGGGAACAGGGACGCGAGATCGCCGTGGTGGACATGCCTTCCTTTGATGCAGATCTGGCTGCGCAGCTGACCCAACAAGGCAAACGAATCCTATTTGCCGAACAGAATAACGGTTTCCTGTTTGCCTCTTATCTGGACGAAATGTACCGGCGAGGAATCGCTTGGTCGCCGGAAAAGATTACCACCCTCAGCACCCGCACCAGAGAGCGAAAAGCACGGCATCTGCACTCCGGAACCTATACACAGCTGGCAAAACTCTGTGGCCTGTCTGCAGAGGATCTTGTAAATACGATCACATTTGAAATGTAAAGGAGGGCGCATATGGGCTTTGACATGAATGCTTTTTCCCTGGCAGGGAAAAAAGCCATTGTTACAGGTGGCGCAAAAAAGACCGGCCTGTGTTATGGTATGGCTGTCGCACTTCATGACGCCGGTGCAGAGATTGTCATTCTGGACGCAAATTCACAGGTTGAAAACACGGTGGCAGAATTGGGTGGCGCCAAATCTGGATACCACGCCGTGGTAGCAAATCTATTGGACCTCAACGATCTCAGCAACGGGTTTCAGCAAGCGATTTCAGCTCTGGGTGGACGGCTGGATATTCTGGTCAACGGTGCCGGACTTCAGTATCGCTGCCCCTCCGAGGAGTTCCCCGAGGACGCTTGGGATCGCATTATGGGGGTCAACATCAAGGGCGTTTTCTTTATGAGCCAGCTGGCTGGCAAGGTGATGCTGAAACAGGGCAAGGGAAAAATTATCAACATCGCCTCCACCAATTCTTTCATCGGCCTGCGGAACATGCCGGCGTATGTCTCCAGCAAGGGCGGCGTCAAACAATTGACCATGGCGCTCTCCTCTGAGTGGAGCGGTCGCGGCATCAATGTCAACGCCATTGCTCCCGGCTACATGGACACCGAAATGAGCAAGGATCTGCAGCAGATGGAACAGGGCAAACAGCTCACTAAGCGGATCCCTATGGGAAGATGGGGGCATCCCGAGGATCTGATGGGTACTGTCGTATTTCTGGCCTCATCTGCTTCCGACTACATTAGTGGTGTGACGCTCCCGGTGGACGGAGGTCATTTGGCAAGTTAAGGAGGTGGGTAAATGGCCATTCGTAAGCGCAACGATTTCATTTTAAGCATTCTCTCTTTTGCAATCGGATTGTTCCTGTTCGCATCAGAATCAACTGTTAGTGGTGTCATGCTGTTTGTCGGACTTCCCTTTCTGGCGGAACCCCGCACCTTTATTCAAGGCATCGGTATTCTGCTGATGGTATTCAGCATCCCTCTGTTTCTCAAATCAATCAGTCTGAAGGGTGAGCGGGACTCTGGCAAATTCAGGTTGAAAAAGGAAACGATCATTACTCTGATTGCGCTGCTCCTTTTCGTTCCCGCCTATGAACTAATCGGTTTTCCCATTGCTTCTTTCCTGCTCACTTTCTGTCTGAGCGTTGTGTATGGTCTTTGTGAAGAATCGCAGCGGGAGGAGCATGAACGTACCAGCAAAAAAAAGTTCTATCTTATCCGGTTTGTCTATTCTCTTGTTGTCGTAACCGTTCTGGTCCTCGTATTTACACAGATCCTGCATGTCAAGTTCTTCTGAGTCCGTTCTTTCCTACATTTCGTTATTTTGCTTAGGAGGAAAATTATATGAAAAAGAAAAATATCTTGGCACTGGCCTGCGTATTTCTTATGATGATCGGCATTCTGTCGGGCTGCGGTGGCGGTGAAGAAGCCGCTTACCCGGCGGAAGACATCTCGTGTCTGGTCCCCTACGCCGCTGGCGGCGGCACCGACAACATCGCCCGTGCTGTGGCGGCCAACATTGATCTACCTGTGTCCATCGCCTGCTCCGTTATGACCGGTGCCGGCGGTTATACCGGTTCACAAGAATTTTCCACACAGCCCGGCGACGGCTATCACATTATGTCTCAGAGTCCCCTGGACCTGATTTGCTACTATCTGACCGGTGTCAGTGAGGAAAAACTCTGGGAGAAGATGGAGCCGCTTCCCTGCATGGTAATCGATCCCGGCATCGTGGTTACCAATCCCAACAGCGGGATCAACAGTGTGGAGGATCTAAAAGCAATGGATCCCGCTGAACTGACTTGGGGATTCATCGGTGCCCGTCAGCAGATGGTCACCATCCAACTGCTCCAGGGGCTCGGCCTGGAAGGTGCCACCCAGGTTCCCTACGACAGCGGTGCTGACGCCATTACTGCCATCATGGGCAACCATGTTGATGTCAGTTTCATGCAGGTGGGCGATCTGGGCTCCGCCGTGGAATCCGGCAATGTGAAACCCCTGCTGATTGTGGACGAAAAGCGCTGTGAAATTTATCCCGATATTCCCTGCACAGAGGAACTGGGAATTGAAGCCACCGGCGCCCAGTATCGTGCCTTCTTCGCCACCAAGGATACCACTCCCGAGCAGATTCAGTATCTGAACGATAAGATGGCAGACCTTCAAGATGACCCCGATTATCTGGAGGCTCTGGAAGGCTTTGGCTTCCTGCCTGGCTTTATCCCGGCCGATGAGATGGGGGCGAAAATTGAAGAGTGGTACAACATCTTTGCTCCGATTTATGAGGAGTACCTCAAGTGACTCGCTTCTCACCCGCGCAAAGCAACGTCAAATCGCTCTCGCTGCTTGAAATATAGGAGGTGTCGTGAATGCAGCTATTTGCAGAGGGCTGGGCTTACCTCATGGCGAACCCAATGTCGTTTGTCTATATGACTGGAGGCATCCTGATGGGTATCATCTTTGGATGCATCCCTGGCTTGACGGCTGTTTTAGGCGTTACGTTGATGATTCCTTTTACCTACGCCATGTCTGCTGCGGAAGGCCTTTCCACTCTTATCGGCATTTATGTTGGCGGCATCAGCGGCGGCCTAATCTCTGCGTGCCTGCTGAAAATTCCCGGGACCTCAGCATCTCTTGTCACCACCTGGGACGGCTATCCCATGGTCAAGCGTGGCAAGCCGGAGGCTGCACTGTCTCTTGGTGTGTTTGCCTCCTTGATTGGTGGCACATTTTCTGCTATTGTCCTGGCGACCATAGCGCCGCAGCTATCCAAGGTCACATTAAAGTTCGGGCATTGGGAGTATTTTGCACTGATTTTTTTCAGTATCTGCGTAGTGCTCTCCATGGTCAGTTCTAGCGGAGCCAAAGGCGGAATCGGATTGTTTTTCGGCATGGCTATCGGCTCTGTGGGAATTGACCAGGTCACCGGCGTAAACCGGTTGATGTTTGGCCAGTGGCAGCTCAGTTCCGGCATTGGCCTGACCGCTTTTCTGATGGGGCTGTTTGCCATCAGTGAGGTTCTCAGCCAATCCGGTGAATTGTCCGGACTGCGGATAACAACCCGGGTGCGGCGTGTCCCCTTTATCCCCCCAAAGGATGAGCGGGATGAAATGTGGAAAGGCATCACCATCGGCTCTCTGTTAGGTACCTTCACCGGTATTTTACCGGCCGTGGGTCAGGATACTGCCACAGTGCTGGCCTATAACCAAACCAAAACCATGTCCAAGCACCCGGAAAAATTCGGAACCGGATATGCTGCCGGTATCGCAGCATCTGAGAGCTCCAATAACGCTGTCAACGGCGGAGCCCTGATCCCCTTGTGCTGCCTGGGGATCCCAGGCGACAACGTGACAGCTGCTCTGATTGGCGGTCTTATGATCCACGGTCTGCAGCCTGGACCCATGCTGGCAGTGGACGCCCCGGAGGTGATTGGATGCATTATGCTGGTGTATTTTCTGGCAAATATTGTAATGTATCTGATGGAAACCGGCCTGATGAACATTTTTGTTCAAATGATCCGGATTCCCAAGTCCCTTCTTTTTCCTGCTATTTTGGTCTGCTGTGTTTTGGGCGTCTACGCCATCAACAACCGCATTTTTGAAGTGTTGGTAATGGTAGTTTCTGGAATCGTTGCCTATTTTCTGTTGAACTATTTCAAACTGGATCTGATTGCAATTCTGCTGGGATACCTGTTGGGGCCACTTCTGGAAACCTACTTGCGGACAGCCATGATCGCCGACCAGGGAAACTTGTTGGCTTTCACACAGCACCCCATTGCGCTGGGTCTCATTGTTGCGGCTGTTATTGTCTTAGCGGGACAGGCCTTCTTCCGAAAGTCCCGTAGAAAAAAGCTGTTGCGTTAGCAGGCAATACCTCCGCGCAGGAATAAGGCAACAGGCCGGCCCGTCTTTCCGGCGGGCCGGTCCTTCCTTTCATCTGACATTCAATTTGAAAGGAGCATATTTGACATGAAAGCAGCTGTTCTAACAGCACCGTATGAGATTACCGTTGAGAAGCGGGGAATGCCTCAAATTCAGGGGCCACAGGACGTTTTATTTAAGATTTTGCAAACTGGTATCTGCGGCTCTGATATGTTGGCATTCCGTGGAGGGCATAAAACCGTGCAATATCCCCGAGTCCTGGGGCACGAGTGTGTAGGTGAAGTTGTCGCAGTTGGCTACGAGGCGGAAAAGAAATTTCTCCCCGGCGATCTCGTTACAGTACAGCCTCAGTTGATCTGCGGTACCTGCTATCCGTGCCGGCACGGCAGAATCAACGTCTGCACCCACAAGAAATTTATGGGTATTAACGAAGACGGTTTTTTCACGGAATATTATAAATGTAACCAATTTAACATCGTGAAGCTGCCGCAGGGAGTAACCCATGACATGGGTATGCTGGTAGAACCCTTTGCCGTAGGAGCTAATGCAGCGGAACGGGCCGGAGCTGAACAGGGGAAAAATATTGTAATCGTGGGCGCAGGTACCATCGGCAACTGCACAGCACAAATAGCTGTGGCTAGAGGCGCTAACGTTTTAATTACAGACATTAAAGACGGACGGCTTCAATACGCACAGGACTGCGGCATAAAAAACTGCTGCAACACCAATCGGGTTTCTCTTGCGCAAGCCATCGATGGGGCATTTGGTTCTGCAGGAGCAGATGTATTGATTGACTGCTGCGGAATCCCAGAAATGCTGCAAAACATGGTGTGTTGCGCACAAAATGCTTCTCGCATTGTTTTGGTAGGCACATATGGGCGGGATATTCTGATGAATATGACACACCTGCAACGAGGAGAAATCGATATTATCAGCGTCATGCAATATGTCCGACGGCACTACCTACAAGTATTTGACCTCATGCAACGGGGAAAGCTGCATCTGGAGGGCTTTATTGGGGCCCGCTTTCCTCTGTCAGGCCTTCAGCAAGCTTTTGACTATCTTCATGAACCAAATACGGATGTAATGAAAGTTGCAATTATGGTGCAGTAGGATTGTCTGCTGCCTCCACCACGCGGCACGGAGAGGCGTACCATTCAAAGGCCACTGTTTGTTTCCTGGACCCCACGGATATAATGAACCTGATTCAGCATTTACAGTTTGCATTACATAGTAGTGCGTTTGCTGAAGTGGGAAGATGAAATTAGTTTTGGCTGAAATAAGTACTTTGACATTTCAAAGCTTGCGCCGCAGTAAACAGTACAGAAGTCCGGAACTGGCCCATATCACCAGTTCCGGGCTTTTCTCTTTCTGAAGATCACAAGGAACTCTCGTATTCGACAAGGTTTGATTGAAAGAAAATTCCAATATGATGTAATCAAACTAGGCGCAAGCCTAAACCCGCAGCTTTCCGGTGAGGTCCACACCCCGGTGGGACCTCAGACGTTCATGGGCCTCGTAGGGCACCATCACCACCCCTGTACGAAGGAAACTTCCAATGTGGGTCTTCAGCTTTTGGCGCTGTGCCGGCAGCGCGGGTGTGTGACTTTCCGTCGAAAGCGGAAAGGACACAAATGAACGACTTTGTCGTGATTCCTTATAGTGGGCAGCAAGTATCAGTGCTAAAGGAGGTCGCAGACTTCCTGGAGCAGGATCGAAAACGGGAACAGGCCCAGGAAAAGCAGGACGAAAGGCATCTGAGTAGAAGTGAGTTTGAAACGGTGCTGTCCGGTTCGGAATGCGCCAGGCGTCCCGTGGAGGATGCTGTACTCTGGACCCTTCGCCTTGAAAGTCTGCAAAAAGCCGTGGAGGTTCTGGACCACCAGAGCCGCGAGCTCATCGATTTCCGCTATGACAGGGGTCTGACCATGGAGGAGATCGGAAAGTTCTGCGGCGTGTCCAAAATGACGGTATCACTGGATGGCTCTTGGCGGCTATGCCGCTTAGAGCCATCGCGTCCCCTCCTTGCGGGGAAAGCGGCTGAAAAAGCTCCACGAAAAGCTGAAGGGCTCTGTCATCTGACCGGGCCCTTCAGCTTTTTTTTATTTTTTGGTTTACAAATGCCTTCTGAGTGTCCTAGTAAGTGAGGAGCGATGGTTTCTCATCATGAGAGGGACAGTAAGTTGACGGAGCCATAAGTTGTAAACAACTTGAAATCACTCGATAAAAAACCGCAATTTTATCCCCACCACTTATGAGGGGATTTTTTCTCTTGCCCGCAAGTCCCTGGTGAATCTGTAAAAACCATCGTGCCCCAAGCGACGCTTCCACACATCGGAGATATGGCTGAAGGCCGCAGCCATGAATGACAATTGAAAAAAAGAGGTACAGGATTATGGATGTAACCAAATTCAACCGCAGGTTTTTGAAGATGCTTCTGAAGATGCAATGTGAGAAATAAACGCTGGACTATGTGATCCAGGAGATGAGAGCTGTGCTGGGAGAGAAGATGCCGGAGGAGGATGCCGTGCGGGCGTATCTGAAAGGCCCCGGCAAGAAAACGACTCTTACGGTAGGCCAGCAGGTCCTTGCCATGGACAAGTTGCTGGAGGATGCGGAGGTAAACTTCCGCACGATCTGCGACATGGTGCGCTACCAGAACATGAAGGAGGCGGGGATGGTCCACTCCGTGGATGAGTTCCTGCAGCTCCTTCGTTCCGGCAGAACACAAAACGAGTAAAGGAGGTGCGCAAGCATGAAGCTGTCGGAGTACAAAAGCTACGACGACCTGCCGCTGTTTCTTAACGCGGAGATGGTGGAGAAGGTGCTGGGCGTGTCTCCGTCATCAGAGTATGAGTTCATGCATGAGAACTGCTTCCCGGTGCTGCGGGTAGGCAGCCGCATGGTGGTGCCGAAAGACGCGTTCATCCGGTGGGTGGAGTCACACACAGGAGGTGGCGGATGAGAACACAGAACAACTACTTCACGATGCCCAATGAGGTGTTCCAGTTGGGACTCAGTGCTGGGGAACTGGCGGTGTACAGTTACCTGCGGCGCTGCGAGGATCGCAGGACACACCAGTGCTGGCCCAGCTACCGGACCATCGGCAGCGCGGTGGGCATGAATGAAAACACAGTGCGCAAGTACGTACTGGCACTGGAAGAGCGGGGCCTGATCGTCACCGAGCCCACAGATGTGCGGCTGAAAAGCGGACGGCGCCGAAACGGAAATCTCAAATACACCCTGCCGTCTATCCAGGAGGTATTGCGGGACTACTACGCCCGGCAGCGGAGTACGCTTGAGGCCCAGACAGAGCGGCAGCGGGTGCAGAAGATGCTGGCAGAGCAGCAGGCAGAAGACTCCCTGTGAGCCCCCTGTGAGGCCCTGTGTGGAGTGGCTTGGGACTCAGCAGGGTCCCAGCCCCTCCCGGGGATTTTGGACGAATTTGGGCCGGTTTCGAGGCTCTGCGGAGGACGAAAGAAAATGCTGGATAAAGAGGTGACATCACGGAAGGGCTTTCGCCATACACAACTGCCCGCACTGCGGGCAGTACCAAGGGATTCCGGGATTTGCGGAAGTGACATCACAAACAGGGACTTCCATCAAAAGTGACATCAGGGAGGCCCAAGCCCTTAGAAAACAGGCACTTTTCATGACATCTTACTGGAAGAGGAGAGGAAATCCCATGACAGAGAAGGAACGGCTCCAGCTCCGGTTGCAGCCGGAGACCCGGGAGAAAATCCAATGTTGGCAGAGTGCCGCCGGCTGTCGCAGCATGAATGAGTTTGTGGAAAAGGCGGTGAACTTCTACGCAGACTACCTGGCATCAGACAATAGCGGTGTGCTGCTCTCGCCAGCGATCCAGTCCGCTATCGACGGTCAGCTGCAGGAGTTCAAAGAGCAGATCAAGTCGCTGCTCTTCAAACAAGCGGTGGAACTGGATATGGGCATAAGCGTTCTCGCGGACTGCGTCCATCTGGACGAAGCGTACCTGCGGGAAAAGCGTGCGGAGAGTGTGGCCAGCGTGAAGAAGTTCAACGGACGACTGCGTCTGGAGCAGATCGTCAAGCGCGCACAGGAGCAGCGGGACGGTGATAATGGATGGCAAGACTGATCGTCAAGAGTCCGTATATCAAGTGCGGAGGTAGTCAGGGTGCAGACGGTTACCCTCGATACATCGCGACGCGGGAGCGGGTGGAGATCATCCCGGATGACCGTCCGCCAACCCGCAAGCAGGAGCAGCTCATCACAAAGCTGACAAAAGACTTCCCGGATGTGAAAGAGCTGCTGGAGTATGATGACTATGTGCAGAAGCCTACAAAAGCCAATGCCTCGTCGCTCATCACCCTGGCGCTGGAGGAACACTGGAAGCAGGTGCAGCAGACGGATGGTTACATGAAATACATCGCAACACGTCCTCGTGCAGAACGACTGGGTGACCATGGCCTATTCGGTGACGCGGATCGTGTGGACCTGGACACCGCCATATCGGAACTGGAGCACTACACCGGCAACGTCTGGACGCACATCATCTCCCTGCATCGAGAAGACGCAGAGCGTCTCGGCTACAACAACGCGCAGGCATGGCGGGCTCTGCTCCGGGCCCATCGCAACGACATCGCAGCAGCCATGCATATCCCGCCCCAGGACTTCCGCTGGTACGCGGCGTTCCACGATGAAGGACACCATCCTCACGTCCACATGATGGCCTGGTCGGTGAAACCGGGACAGGCGCACTTGGATCGGGATGGCATCCGCCAGATGAAGTCCCAGCTCAATAACGATATCTTCCAACAGGAACTGCTCCACATCTACGAGCAGAAGTCTGTCTCACGGGATGATTTGATTCGCGAAACGCGAAAGGTCATTGCTGGAGCTGTCCCGGCAGATGCGGGAGACGGTCTGTGAGCACACCCAGGCAGAGCGGATGATCTGGAAGCTGTCCCAGCAGTTGGGTGAAGTCAAAGGCAAGAAGTCCTACGGCTATCTCCCGAGACCCATGAAGCGGCAGGTAGATGAGATCGTGGATCAGCTGGAGTACATCCCTGTCGTCAACGAGTGTTATCAGAAGTGGTGGGAGCTCCAGTGTCAGGTGAACGAGTTCTACTCGGGAAAGAAACAGGAGCGGCCTCCGCTGTCAAAGCAGAAAGAGTTTCGGACCATCCGGAACGCGGTCATCCGGGAGGCGGAGAATATCCGCCTGGGCAAGATCTCCTTCGAGGATGAGAAGAGGGAAGAGCGGGGCGAGTGGGTGGACAACTGGGAGGTCTCCTATGATTGCCTGCGGATGCGTGCCAGAATCGAAGACAGGAAGCTGCCGCTAGATCAGCGGGATAAGGCGGCAGAGGATCTGGAACGGCTGGCAGAGTACGGTGATGTCCACGCCCAATACTTCCTGGGACTGCTGTACCGGGATGGCGGTCTGCTGCTGCCGGACGCAGAACAAGCCGCCTACTGGCTGGAGCTGGCGGCGAAGCGAAATCTACCGGCAGCCCAGCATGCTCTCGGCAAACTATATCTCTCTGATGATCCGGAGGTGCATGACGTTGATGATGGCCTCCAATGGTTGGAGAGTGCAGCTCGAAACGGGAACACCGACGCCGCCTATCACCTGGGAAAGGAATACCTGACGGGCAAGTCTGTGCAAAAGGATGCAGCTAAAGCGGCGGAGTATCTCCGCTATGCGGCTGACCAAAATCATCCCTGGGCGAACTATCTGCTTGGGAAGTTGTACCTCACTGGTAACGGCGTTCCCAAAGACGAAGAGGCGGCCTGGAACTGCTTCCGGATGGCGGATGCGTATGGCCATCCAAACGCCCAGTACATTTTGGAACGCCAAGATCAATGGCATCAGCCGCAGCTTCTGATGACAGTGTCCCGCTTGCTTTACCACATGAGCAATATCTTTCGGGACAACGCACCAACCGTGCCTGCACAGCCGCGAATGTACATTGACCGCAAGCGAATACGGGAGCTCCAGGAACTGCGGATTGCCCTGGGCCACCAGCCCGACGACCATGAAGAAGAGCAGACACAAACCTGGGGCGGCATGACCATGAAGGGGTGGTGATCGTCTGCAATCTTTACGAGGTCCATTGATTGCAGAATACTCCCTCCACCAGATGGGGTGGAAGTGTATCAACAAGACGAAACATAACAAATAAAAACCTCTCCCATGGCAGGAGAGGGGAAAGGATATCCAGTGAAAAAAGAAACATTCAAATCTTACGAAGATCTGCCGTTGATGCTCTCGGTTCCTGAGATGGCAACGGCGCTGGGAATCTCCCGTGCCGGAGCTTATGAATTGGCCCGGTCCGAGGGTTTTCCCGCACTGAGGATTGGTACCCGCATCGTGATTCCCAAAGATGAACTCCGGGAATGGATCAAGCGGGATATGGGTAAGCAGGAGATCCAGTAAAAAACGGCGGCACCCGGTTTTCCGGGTGTCGCTTTGAATTTGCTAACAAATTGATAACTCTGCCCGGTTGGAGTGGCTATTGAGGTCAGGTCATGGTATTGTGTGTCGCTGATAGGAGGCGACTCATGATGCGTGATTATATGAAAGCCCTCTGCTACAGATTCGAGACAACATCCCGGAAGGCGGAGTATCTGGACAGGAAAATTGAACGGGCCTACAGGCAGCTCTCCCGTCTGCTGGATGAGCCGGAACGGAAGCTGCTCCTGAAGATGGCAGATCTGGAAGACGCTCTGCGGGAGGAAGCCTGCCTGAACAGCTTCATCTCCGGTTATCGCCTGGCCCAGGGTATCCAGCAGGAGCTGCTTGCGGACCAACCACCGTACAACTTTGAAAACGAGGACGAACAGCGAGCCTGTGAACTGGCAGGAAAGGAGAGATGATAGATGGGGAAGAAACGAGCTAACGGAGAAGGCAGCATCCGCAAACGGAAGGATGTAGGTGGGAGGGGTTCTACACGGCCTCCTATGACCCGGCGACCGGGAAGCAGAAGATCAAGAATGTACTGGGGAAGACCCAGGCGGAGGTTAAGGAGAAGCTGAAAAAGGCCATTGCGGACAGCCAGCGGCTGGATATGAACCGCAGCGGCACCCACACGGTAAAAAGCTGGGTGCAGATGTGGTATGAGGTCTATGCCGAGCCCCGGCTTCGGGAGAACACCAAGGACTACTATCTGAACTACATCAATAACCACATCATCCCCCAACTGGGAGGCATCAAGCTGGACAAGCTTACCACGATTCAGATCCAGAAGTTCTACAATGATCTCCAGAAGAACGGGCGGGTGCAGCGGTACCAGCACATCGAACTGAAGAACAAGGGCCTGAGCGTCCGGGTAGTCCACGGCATCCATACCTTGCTGAATAACTGCCTGGAGCAGGCCGTGGCAGAACGGCTGATTCTGGTAAACCCCGCCAGAGGCTGCAAGCTGCCGAAGATGGAGAAGCGGGAGATGAAGGTCCTGCCGGAAGAGAAAATCAGACCCTATCTGATGGAGGCGGATAAGCGGGGTCTGCTGGCACCCTTCTACCTGGAACTGACCACGGGACTGCGGCGGGGAGAGCTGCTGGCCCTTCTCTGGACGGACCTGGACGTGGAGAACCGAACCATCTCCATCACAAAGCAGGTGACCCGCACCAAGGGAGAACTGGTGGTGAGCCAGCCCAAGACCCACAATTCCATCCGCGTCTTGCCGGTCTCACAGCAGGCGGTGGAGTTGCTAATGGAGGAGCACAAGAAGCATCCAGGGAATCCCTACATGTTCCCATCGCCCAAGACGGGAGGAATGTTCGATCCGGACTCCTTTCGGCATACCCACGAGAAGATTCTGAAAGCCATCGGCGCGGAGCATATACGGTTCCACGATCTTCGGCATACCTTCGCAACCTTGTCTCTGAAGAACAGGGTGGATGTGAAGACCCTGTCCAGTACCTTGGGACACTACAGCGCGGGCTTCACCCTCAGCACCTACACCCACGCCACACCGGATATGATGCGGGAAGCGGCGGAAAATATCGGTAGCGTCATTAGTCAATGCATATAATAAGAAATACTTGGGAAGAAATGTAAAAATTTCTTCCCAAGCGCTTTACAACATATCAAAAAGGTAACTCATCTGCAGGATCTGAAAGCCCCTGCACTAGACTATCCAATAAGCGGTCAATCTTTCTCGCACTACGCTCCGCCAACCGAAACAAGCGAGACAACACGAGCTTTTTATCTTCAGAGTAATACACTGTAGTTCCATCATCACTGTCAAAAAGATTGTCAGAATCAATGCGATACACTTCTTTTAAGTTGGAAGTGAGAATAATTAACGAGTAAGAAAAACCTTCACTACGGTCGTATTCGTCGAACAGTTCCTTTTTTGTGGAAAGTATGACTGAATCACCACGGGTAACTGAAAATGCCTGGTCATAATCATTTCTTTTATCATATAAGCATCCGTTCATAGAACCATTAAATTCAGACCATTGAAGTTGCTTTTCTTTGGTCCCGGCAATAAATCTCTCTACAAAATCAATGTTGTTCATACGGTTTACCTCACTTCCCTATTGACAGGATCTACCGACATGCGTCCGCAGAGTTTAGCTACATAAGAGACGATTCTGGATGCGTTTTTTTCGTTTATAGAATTGCTGTTAAGAATCCGGTTAATTTGAAAAATATAATATTTGCAATGGACGTCCAGAAAAACTTTATATTTGAGCAGCTTGTTGATTTCGGCTAAAAGTTCCACCTTTATAGCGTTGTCATATAATTGATCCATCTCCATGGAGGCTACAATTTCTTTCAGGTGATTTACGCTAGCCCGTTTGCCGCTTCGGTATTCTTTAATTTGACGGGACTGAATCATGTCCCGTTTGATATTTCCTGTGGTTACGTAAATGATTATGCTTAAAACTAGGGAAACCGCTCCGATGAGTCCTCCATAGTAATTTAAAAAAGAGACAAAGGTATTCCATACTTCCATATGTGACTCCCCAGAAAATTGTGTCGAAGTTAAAAGCACTATATCATGGGCATCCAAATTTTTCAAGATTCGTATTTTTCAAATGTATTGTATAGATGCCCGCTAAATTGCCGTATTGGTCATCGTATTGGTCAGGCTTGACCAATACGATGACCAATATACAAATTTCAAAAAAACAAAAGAAAAATTCCTGATTTCGCAAGAAATCAGGAATTTTTTGGTGGAGACTACTGGACTCGAACCAGTGACCTCCTGCGTGTGAAATATAATACTATACTTTTCTAAAACGGTGAAGAAAGGCTAAACTGAGCAATTTCAAGGAAAATTGAAACTTCAATCGAGGAAAAATCTCAAAAACTTTTTTAGGTTACTAACAAATTTCTAACAATTCTCGACTGCCTGTATCAATTCATCTGCGTCTGTATGCACATAGATATTTGCTGTGGTACTGTAATCCGCATGGCCCAGGATTTTTTGCAAGGTCTCCGGAGCCATTCCCTGTTTTCTTGCCCAGCTGGCATAGGTGTGCCGGGTGCAATGCGGGTTTTTCTGCGGAATGCCCAGTTTCTTCAACAGAGGGTAGTAATCCCGTTTGCGGTAGTTTTCCGGGCGGCGCTGGCCGGTATATCCAGACAGGAGTAGTGGCCCGGTTGCCTGTTGGGCGAAATAGGCAAAATAGCCGCGCCCTTCTAGACGGATAGGAATGATGCGATTGCGTCCGGCCTCTGTTTTTTCTCCGCCTATAACATAGGCACCGTGGTAGTCCGCAAGAGGCAGTGAGAACAACTCCCCAATACGCATACCTGTATAAATCAGCATAAGAACGATTTTTGCCGTTTCGCTGTTATCAGCTTCCAGTTTTGCGATTTCTTGGTCTGTAAAGATGTCTTTTTCCTTTTTGACGTTTTCCGGGAGCCGGACGAATTTGGCAAAGTTGGTGGTGCAGATTTCCTCCCGGATGGCCCATTGTGACATCTGCGTAATCAACTGCTTGTACTTTGACACGGTGGAGTGCGATTTCTGCATGTGTGGGTCTAGGGCCAACTGAAAATCTGCTGTGCGGAGGTCCCTGAATTTCTTCTCGTGGAGCGGGACAAACACAGCAAAGGCCCGATTGTATCCCTCAATTCCTTTTTCGCCGATCTCCTGATAATGCTCAGCTTTCCACACCTCAAATACCTCGGCAAATGTCATGTTGTACCGCTCAGACAAGTCCCGACCAGACAGTTTTTCCAGAGCCTCTGTAGCGTCTGTTTTGCGCTCATAATACCCGATGATTACTTTATTTTTGGCAGCTACCCAAGGACGGCGCCGCCGGCCGGACAGCTTATAAACTGTTCCGGTGCCATTCGCACGTTTCAAGGCCTTCCGTGGGGGAGTGCCAGTCTGTTTCTTTCCGCAAGCAGGACAGTATGCCGCCCCTTCAGGCAACTCCACTTTGCAACGTATGCAGTTCAAAAAAGACACCTCCCCCTTATAAGTACGCCGCCAGGGGAGACCTGACGGCGGTTTTTTATTGGGCTTTCTTCAACTCATTGATCTGCTGCGTATGTAACTCCACCGCTTTTTCCAGATCGTCCACCCGGTCCTCCAAGATGTCTATGGCTTCTTTAGGATACAGGATTGATCTGCTCACTGAGGGCTTGGAATTTTGGGTCAAAATAGGACTCCATAAGCACCATAGTTTCACTGATGATTTCTTTTTTCTGCCGGGCCATCCTCACGTTAAGTTCACCAATGATTTCCTTTTTCTGCTGGACCATCTTTTGGTCCATCAACTGTGCAATAGCCTGTAAGTCTTTTTCATCTAACATTTTGCGGTCTCCTTATCAAAAGGGATATCTGAATTTTTTATTCTGTCGTTTTGTTGGAATGCACTTCTTTTCCAATCCATTCAGGGTCAACAACACCCAACACTTTTCCTAAACCCTGAACGTTATCGCTCATTGGAACTGGTTCAATAGACGGGTTTAGCGAAATCAGACAGTCTTTCCCACGCTTTTTCACATGCGGTTTCCCATCAATTAGGAAAAGCCCGATTTCCCCTTCAAACACATCTGGCTGTTTCTGAACCATCAAAAGATCGCCTTTAGAATATGGAGGAACAAGGGACTCATCGATTCTGACCAGGAAATCAGTTCGCTCCATTTCTGCGCATTTTCTTATTTTCATGCGGTGGGACGGTGATGCAAAATATTCTTCTCTTGTCATATAGCATGTCCTCAAAAATAAAGCTCGGCTGCTAAATTCCCGTGTATATAGAAGCACACTGCTTTCCGCATAAAATCTTCTGTTACATTGAAATAATCCGCTAGGTCCGGAATGTTATCATATCCATCAGCTATTGCCTGGTCAAAATCTTCCAGCGGAACAAGGCGTTCAATTGCCCACTTGTCGGCACGGTTTTCGTGTTTCTTCCGAATATCGCAAGTTGCCCAGCGGTTATAAAAACTCCCTGTATTGCAGTGCCCTAGTTCGTGTCCCAAGCAAACAATTTCCTTTGCAATAGTATCCATCTTCCAGGGATCAATTCCAATAGCGAAGGATCCATCATCAAACTGGGTCGCTAAAGACTGATCTATCCGCAGAGGCATCCAAATTATATCAATTCCAGCATCGTTAGCTTCTTGATAGAGTTGCAGCGGGCTATTTACCACCTGCATCACGCTTTCTTTTCCTTATAACAATATCCCTTAAATCCATAACATCTTCCCAGGCGGCGTCCATCTCTTCGTCAGTCATATCAGCGCCATGGAAAAATGCAGCTTTGATTTGACGGTCAGTAACTTCACGCTCACCTTCCGAGGTGGGCGCTTTTTTTGTTTCTTCGCCGGTCAAGAGGTAATCAGTAGTGACGCCAAAATAATCGGCAAGAGATTGTATTGCATCTCCGTTAGGGATGGCTCCCGCTTTCCATTTGTTCCAAGCGGTACGGCTCAGCCCACAGTCTATACAAGCTTTTTGTTTAGAAACACCCTTTTGCTTGCACAAACTTTCAAACCTATCAAAAAACACGAAAAGCAACCTCCTAGTTTGTATAAAACATAGAAAGCCACTGAAGTTGCTTTTTGCCATTGACAGGCAACCATGGTTATCGTATAATAAACTCATGGAGCAACTTAAGTCATCTTTCTGTTCTATTTGTCGGCAAACACATAGTATCACGAAAGATAACCTAAGTCAACGCTTTTGCAGTAAAAAGACAACTTTTGTATTCTTGCCCAAAAAGCAAGGACAGGTTTTGGAGGTGATCTAAATCTAGCGGTTTATATCAGAAAAATATGGCAAGGGATGGGGGTGATAAAACGTGGGGCGATCATTTATGGTTGCAGTTATCGTATTTAGCGTCATGTCTAATATTTTTCTTTGGATGAACCTATGGAACCTAAAGAAAACCGTTTTTGAGTTCCAGAGAAAGAATATTGAGTACTTAAAAGAACTTTGCAAGGAGCCAACCGAGAATAGTTCCCGCGAGAGTACCGAGCAAACCGCCAACAAAATATAAGTCGGCCTTCCGTTCAGCACGTTTTCTTAGCTCTTCTTCTCGTTCTAAGCGATAAACAATATTTGGAACAACTTTTCCCTTCGCAATATCAGGAACATCAAATTCAGCATCGCCAATTTTTAGTTTATTCATATTAAGGCCTCCTGTGAGGCCATTCTATCAAAACAAGAAGGAGTTGACAATGGTATGCCTGCCAAATGGACTGCGGACCTGCTGGGCGAGATGCACTTGGCTGGGGTAACGGCGAAGCAACTCGCAGCGGAGGTCGGCTGGAACCCAAAGTATCTCAGTGTCGTGCTCAACGGCCACAAAGAGCCGAAGGGCGCAGAGCAGAAGCTAAACGAGGCTTTAGAACGCCTGAAAAGCAAATAAGAAACGCCCCCGCCAGTGCCGGAAACACTGACGAGGGCTGCGGAGACCTATTGATAGTGCCAACAGGCCCGCGAGGTTATTATACACGCCTCCGGGTCAAATGACAAGGAGGTTTTTATGAACGAAAAAGACAGCATTCAAGTCCTTGAAAGGCAGGCAAGGAACACCAATCGTCTTATGGACAATCTCTGTCTCGCCTGGAAAGGCCGCACATGGGAGGAGGCCCACATGGATTACACATTTGAAGATTACCGCAAGGCACTGGAAGGTGCTGGCCCCAAGTTGAAGGAGCTGATTCTGGACCGGGCGGCACATGATCCCGGCATCGACTTGATGGAACTGAAAGAACTGGTATCCAGTGCGTACCCGGAAGATGTGTAAAAAATCCCGCCTGACCGTTACCAGCAGTCAGACGGGCAAGGATTGAGCAACCACGAACAATCCCTTTGGATACAGTATATCGCCTCCAGAGGGAGAAATCAAGGAGGTATTTATGATTGAAGCATTAACTGCGGCCGAAGCAACAGAAGTCCTTCGCAATGTGGGGCTGCGTATTACTCCGGAGACTATCCGGGATGGCATCCAAAAGAAAGTCTTCCCGTTCGGGGACTGCGTAATGGCCGAGGACGGCAAGAAAGTCAAATGGTGCTATATCTATAAGGCTTTGCTAGATCGCTGGATCGCCGAAAGAACGGTGAGCGCATGAGCATTGAAATGGGTATAGTGGCGGCAATCATTATCATCGGCACAGTCAAGGTTGCCGGATGGTTCATGCGCTTCCTTTCCTGGATGGAGGCGAGCGGTGAAAGTCGGAGACCTACAAGGAGGAATAACGCATGGATAAACAAGAATTGAAGGCCATTTTGGGCAAGCACTTGAAATGGCTACGAGGCGAAGATGGCGGAGAACGGGCCAACCTGTTCGGGGCCAACCTGTCCAGGGCCGACCTGTCCGGGGCCAACCTGTCCAGGGCCGACCTGTCCGGGGCCAACCTGTTCGAGGCCAACCTGT